>VFQR01000135.1_pt1 | contig 165340 bp, 156 predicted proteins | sample 3512321 | NCBI WGS metagenome assembly VFQR01 (sample SAMN10412374, study PRJNA504923) | tailings metagenome | isolation source: Relicate 3 Philex TSF1 revegetated site | place: Philippines: Tuba, Benguet | collected 2017-08-29
GAGAGCGGTCATGGCAGGTCCTTCGGTCAGGGGCGTTCCAGAGCGTGGGCGCCGAGGCCGGGGTTGCGCGCGCCCTGCCAGGGGCCAAGGTCCATCTCCGGCACGTCGCCCGGCACGATCAGCCGCGCCGCCGTGGCATTGCGAATATCGCCCACGCTCACGCCCGGCGCATGTTCACGCAGGACCAGCCCGCCCTCGGTCGGCTCGATCACAGCGAGGTCGGTGACGATCAGATCGACGCGTCGCGTCGCCGTCAGGGGCAGGATGCATTCGGAGACAATCTTCGGATCGCCCTTCGCGGCATGGATCATCGCCACAACCACCCGCCGCGCGCCCGCGACAAGGTCCATCGCCCCGCCCATGCCGGGGACCATCCGCCCCGGGATCATCCAGTTCGCCAGATGCCCGCGCTCGTCCACCTGCAACCCGCCCAGCACGGTCATGTCGAGGTGCCCGCCCCGGATCAGCCCGAAGGACATGGCTGAATCGATCGAGGCCGCGCCCGGAACGGCGGTCACAAAGCCGCCGCCCGCGTCGGTGAGGTTCGCGTCCTCCATTCCCTCGGGCGGGCGCGCGCCAAGGCCGATCACGCCGTTCTCTGCCTGGAAGAACACGCCCGCATCGTCGGGAAGGTGGTTGGCGACGAGGCTCGGGAGCCCGATCCCGAGGTTGACGAGCATCCCGGCCCGGATCTCATGCGCGACGCGGCGGGCGATGATGGACTTCGGATCCTGCATCTCAGGCTGCCCGTTCCAGGAGGTAGTCCACGACGACGCCCGGCGTCTTGACCGCATCGGGTGGGATCATACCAACGGGCACGATGTGCTCGGCCTCGGCGATCACCGTGTCGGCGGCAAGCGCCATGACCGGGTTGAAATTGTGCGCAGTCAGCGTGTAAGCGAGGTTCCCGGAGTAATCCGCGTGGTGACAGGCCAAGAGCGCCACATCCCCGCGCAGGGGCGTCTCGACGAGCCATGTCTTCCCCTGCACCTCGACCGTCTGCTTGCCGTCGGCAACCGATGTCCCAAGCCCCGTCGCCGTCAACACGCCGCCAAGCCCGCAGCCCCCGGCCCGGATGCGCTCGACGAGCGTGCCCTGTGGAACGAGCTCAATCTCCATCTCTCCCGCGATCATCCGTGCCTGCGCCACCGGATTCAGCCCGATGTGCGACACGATCGCCCGCGTCACCTGCCCCGAGGCCACGAGGCGGCCGATGCCCTTCTCGGGCGTGCAGAGGTCGTTGCAGACCACGGTCAGCTCCCGCGTCCCCCGCGCGAGGATGGCGGAGATCAGCCGGTGGGCCGAGCCGACGCCCATGAAGCCGCCCACCAGCAGAATGGCGCCGTCCCGCACCATCTCGGCCGCCGCGTCGGGCTTGAGGGCGCGCTTCATCATCCCCGTTGCCTCACGGTGCGGCTTTTCGCGGGCGGACAAGCGGCCTCACCTCCCCTTCCGGCGCGGGCACCGCGCGGGACAGGAAGACCTCCTCCATCCGGCCGAGCCGGTCCGCCATCTCGCCGGTCGGTGCGCCGGCGACGGCGACGACCTCGCTCAGCGTTGCGAAGGCGTCCCGCCGCGCCGCCTCGCTTTCGGGGAGAAGCGCGGGCAGTGTCGCAACCGCCTCGTCCTCGTCGATCACGAGCATGAGGAACTGCTGGCGCACCATCGCCTTGAACTCGGGGAGGCTCATTCGATCCCGCGACCGCGTTGCGCTCCGGACCTCGCGGATCGCGGCGAAGACGCGCTCGTCGGCCCCCGCCTCGCGGCGTCCGACATAGCAGAGCGCGCGCACCATCGCCTCGTGCAGCCCTCCCTCGCGCATCCCGGTTCGCAATTCGGCCACGCGGCGCCGGACGAGTTCGTCGTGGAGCACGTCCTTCGGCGCCCGCCGCAAGGGCGCGTCGCTGTCAGGGTCGACCCCCATGGCCTTCTGCAGAAGGGGCGATCCGTAGACGGCGAGGAACGTCTCCTCCGACGTCCGTTCGGTCGCCAGTCGCACACCGTCCAGAGCCTTCACGATCCTGTCCGACATCTCGGTCTCCATCGAGCGAAGCGGATTTTCCGGCGCGACGGGGCGGCGGTTCTCCCGCACCGCGTCGGCCGCCTTCGCGACCACACCTGACAGCGGGTTCGCCTTGCCGAACGCCTCGTACTGGACCCTGAGCGGATGAAGCCGCCGCATCGTCTCGGCCACGGGCGCGGTCGCCATCGCCCGCACCCAGGGCTGCACGAAGGTGCGGTAGAGCGCGAGGTTGGTCTCGGACACCTTTGCGGCAGTGGCAAACCGGCGTTCGTCCTCGGGCGGATTCACGCCGAGCGCGCGGATGTCGTCGAGCGTGCGGGGCACGCAGCGCATCACCCACTCGCCTGTCACGAGGCCGGGGTTGTTAACGGCCTCGCCCTTCGGCTCCATCACCGCCTCGTAGAGCCCTGGCGGCAGGACGTCGATGAGGTCGATGTTTGAGGCGAACTCCGCGTACTCCTTCCGCGCTACGCCCCCGGAGACGAAGATGCCAAGGTGCCCGATCCGGTCGTGGATCGTGTAGACGATGGTCTGCCCGTAGGCGCGCATCTCGTCCACGCTGTCGTAGAGGTCGAGGACCCAGTCGAGCGCCTGCTGCGGCGGGGTGATGTTGTCCCCCCGCGAACAGAAGACGACAATGGGAGAGCGGATGTTGCGCAGGTCGATGGGCGTTCCGTCCGACGAACGGATGCCGCTCGAGGCAAGCTTGTTGCCGATGAAGAGCTCGTCGACGATGAACTGCATCTCCTCCGCGTTCAGCGTGACGTGCCCGCCCCACCACTTCTCGAAGTCGAGGTAGCGTTCCGGTTCGGTGTCGATCTTCGAGTAAAGGGTGTACGGCTTCGTCCAGTAGGTGTTGGCCGGGTTCAGGTTCTCGAAGTTCTGGACGAGCCACGCTCCGTCGAACCGTCCCGCGCCGAGGTCCCCCGTCAGCGCGGTAAGCCACGACCCGCCCAGAAGCCCGCCGGTGTAACGCATCGGGTTCACGCCCCGGACGCCCGCCCAGTAGGAGAGCGGTGAGCCCGCCACAATGATTGGCCCGAAGAGTTCGGGACGGAGCGCGTTCACCATCATCATCTGCCAGCCCGCCTGGCAGTTAGCCACCACACAAGGTTTCCCGTCAGCCTCCGGATGTCGGGCGATCACGGACTCGAGGAACACGGCCTCGGCCCGCACCACGTCCTCGACCGTCTGGCCGGGGATGGGGTCGGTCAGAAATCCCACGAAATAGCAGGGGTGACCCGCGGCCATCGCGGCGCCGATCTCGCTGTCGGCCTTGAAACCACCGATGCCGGGGCCGTGCCCTGCGCGTGGGTCTACGACCACGAAGGGGCGCATGGCCGGATGCGGCGCATCGCCCGCCTTGGGCAGGATCCGCGCGAGCACATAGTTCACGGGCCGCTCCAGCTTGCGGCCATCGAGGACCACCTCCGCGGCATAGTCGAGGACGTGGGGAAGCTCCGCCTTCTCGTGCTCCTCGTACTGCTCGGCGCGCTGGCGCATCACGTCGAGGAAGAGGATGCCCCTCTGCCAGGCATCGACCCAGTAGCCCATGACGTCGGCGGGCGTCGGCAGGTCCGTCGCGGCAGCTCTATCGGACTCTTCCATGGTCTGGCTCCCGGTTCCTGCCTCTGATGCCTCTCAATGCCATCCGGCGCGGCGCGCGCATTGACATGAATCAGGGATAGCCGTGCCGCGCCGTGGGAAACACCCGGCGAACTGTAATTTACAGTTACGTATCCCATGGCGGGTGGCGTTGGTGTCGTGTCTCTGATGTTCTGCGGTCCGAGGGGGCCAGGACGCCGCACCGCCCGTCGGACCCTGAACCAGAAATGGAGGCTCCCATGGCTGTTGACCCCAAGCTCGATCCCAAGGCCCCGATCCCGACGGCGGACGACATCCGCATGAAGCTCATCGAGCGAGAGATGGAGGCGATGGAAAAGCAGCGCGCCGCGCGCGAGGCCGAACAGGCCCGGCTGGCCGCCCTCGCCGAGGAGTTCCTCAAGTCCGAGATCTCCGAGAAGGAGACCGTCATGATCCGCCGCCTCGTGATGAACGCGGTGCAGGACGGCAAGCTCGAGGCGCTGGTCTACAGCTTCCCCTCCGACCTTTGCTCGGATGGGGGGCGCGCGATCAACAACGGCGAGCCGCACTGGCCCGACACGCTGCGCGGCAAGGCGAAGGCCCTTTACGACCGTTACCAGACGATCGCGAAGCCCGCCGGTTACCGCCTGAAGGCGTCAATCATCACCTTCCCTGGTGGGATACCGGGCGACGTGGGCTTCTTCCTGAACTGGGCTGATCAGTCCGAGAAGAAGTAGCCAGCGACGACGCTTTGGGCGGGGGTGATCGGCTCCGAGGTCTCTTCAACATTGCGGCGGAGGACAAGCGGATGATGACATTCTTGGTCTACCCGCGCGTCTCCGGATAGATCTGGGTTGTTTTGGTAGAATAGGGTTCTGGAATGAGCGCCGCCGACGATCTCAACGGCCCGACCAACATGGCCATCTTTCACGTTCCAAACGAGAAGCACTGTAGGACGGAGGCGCAGGACGGAGAGGATCCCGAGGTCAGATGGGCTGAGGAGAATGCCGCGGCGATTGTCGAGCGCCGTGCGTGGATCGACGTGAATGGCGCGCCCCTTGCCGATCTTCAGATACTCAAGATCGGCTGAGCCCGCCGCGACGCCATGGAAGTACTTCTCAGGTCATTGTCCCCCGGCCGCGGAAGGCCATCAATCTATTGATACAGAATACTTTTTTGGTCCCGGCACCGGAGTGCAACTTATTGGTCGCCAAGGAGTGCAGTTTATGCCTTACGGCGCTCAGAAAGAACGTTTGTTTTCAACGAGTGCAGTGCAATTTATTGGTCGCGCCTACAAGGTGGTGGTGTGACCGTCTCATGGGCGTTCCTGCGCCTGCCGGTCGACATCGCGCTCGGCCCAGCCCCCGGACCGCTCCTTCCCGATCACGCCTGAAGACCCGTCACTTTCAGGATGACGGCGGCGGCGTTGTCGGGTCGGCCTGCGACAGGAATGGTCATGGGGCTTCGCTCAAGCCTCCGGCGGCATCGTCCGCGATGTCCGAGCCGGCAACCCGCGCTGGCGACGTTGACCCGGCAGCCACGCATTGACCGCGGAAAATGCGGCATCCCGCGCGCCACGCGCAGATGGGGCGCGACACGCCCGAACCTCTCTGTCCGGAACCCAGGACCTCGACAACGATTGGGGTTGGGAAAGCGGATTGCCGCAGAAAAGGGAGAGAGATCATGAGAAGCATCCTGAGCACCGTGCCCGTCATGGCGCTCCTCGCCGCATCAGGCTCCGCCGGGGCACAGGAGACCCAGCCCTCCGGCGCCACGGGAGGCGCGCCGCACGGGGATGTAGCCGAACAATGCCTTGAAGATCTGCAAGCCTTCGGCCGCCAGATCGACGAGGAGGGATACTGGTTGACCGGTATCCGGGATCGCTGGGGCACCGCAGGTTGGGGCGGCACCGCGACCGGAACCGGAACCGGCTACTACCCCGGCGTCGGTGTGCCCGGCGCCCCGGTTGCGGACGATCCAACCCTTGATACCGCCGAGACGACGGGCATGCAGCCAGCCTGGGGTCTCGGCATTCACGCCCCCGGGGTCCAGATCGACACGCTCTACCGTGCCGCGCAGGTTCTCGCGGTGCGGGGCGACCAGGAAGGCTGTGACGTTGTTGTCGGCAAGCTCCGCCAGCTCTACGAGGAGTATGCGTCCCAGCTGCGCGACGCGGGCGTCGATCCAGGTCAGGTGACGACCTGGAGGCGGGACATGCTTCTCACCGCCGTGCCGGTAACGGAGATGGACCTTGGGCGCGTCAGTGTCGACGAGATTACCGGGACTGAAGTCCGCAACCTTCAGGACGAGCGGCTGGGCACTGTCGACGACGTCGTGGTCACTGGAGGGCGGGTCGAGCATGTCGTTCTCTCGCGCGGGGGCTTTCTGGGACTCGGCGCGGATCATGTCGTGGTGCCATGGGAGCGGCTGAGCGCGACACCCGGCCTCAACATGTTCCTGCTCGACGTGAGCGAGCAGGTGCTTGAACAGGCACCGCAGATATCCGGCGACGTCCTCGGCCTGAGCGACGAGCAACGTGCCGAGGTAGACGCCTTCTGGCAGGCGGCGGGACAGGAGTGACGCGCGGAGATCCCGGCAGGCCCAGACCCTGGGTCTGTCGGGCCGATCGCGATCAACAGGATCTTCCCGGGCCAGACGGTCGCGTTCCTGCCGCAGTGGCAGAACTGCCATGGCCAGATGGCTATCGCGTTGCGCTCGGCCTCATGCTCCTCCCGTCCGTCGTTTGATTTCGTCCGTGCCGCAGAAGAGATCCGGCGCGTTGCGCAAGGTGTCCGGATGCGCGGCGACTACGCCGCGTTTCCCGTTCCCTTCATCCGGACGAAGCTCATCGAGACATGGGCTCGCTGGATCAATGCCGCGGCGTGGAGGTCGTGCATTTCGACGGCGCGAAGCACGTCGTGAATCTCACGGTCGAAGATCACCACTTCGTCGCGGAGGTCGATCAGCGACGCGAAGACGGACTTGAGCCAGATCCGTGTGGTCTGGAAGTAGAGCCTCTCGCTGATCGCGCGGAGAGGTTCGTTCGCGGTGAGCTTCAGCAGCGTCAGGAAGTAGTCCATGTTGAGCCGCGCAAAGTTCCGCGGGTCGGGAGCGGCAAGGAGCGCCTTCGACCGGGCGGAAAGCGCCCGGAACTCCTCCAGAAGCTCGGGCGAGGGCAGAACCGGGTCGATCTTTCCGATCAGCTCGGCCAGTTCGAGCCGCAGCCGGTAGGTCTGGGCAAGTTCGTCGATGTTCACGTCCGTCACGAAGGTCCCCACTCCGTGCATCGACTGCAGGAGCCCTTCTCCTTCAAGCCGGGCGAGCACGCGGCGGAGCGGGGTGCGGCTCACGCCGAACTCGGCCGCCAGCGTCTCCTCCGAGAGCCGCGCGCCGGGTGCGTAGTCGAGAAGGCAGATGCGGGTCCGGATGTCGTCGTGCATGCGCGCGAAGCGGTTCCGCGCGCCACCGGTGACCGACCCGTCCTCCACGTTCAAAACCGTTCTCCCGTTCCGGCGGCGATGTCCGGGTTTAGGTGGTCTTCGCCCGTCTTGCCAAGTGGCAGGAATGCGGGCGTCGGCATCAGCGCGCGAGCCTCGCTCCGAGCCCGTCGAGCATCGAGAGGCACTCCGCGATCTGGGCAAGTGAAAGGTATTCGTCCGGCTTGTGAGCCTGGGCGATCGACCCCGGTCCGCAGATCACCGCCGACATGCCCAGAGCCTGAAAGATGCCGGCTTCGGTTCCGAAGGGAACCAGTTCGGCGCCGGTTGCGCCGGTCAGTTCCATCAGGATGGACTTCGCCTCGTTCTCGTCGGCAGGGAGGAGTCCGTCGACCTCACCGATGGTCTCGGTGAAGATGTCGGCATCGGGAGAGACTGCGCGCATGGCCGGGAGGAGCGTCTCCGCGCAGTAGCGGGCAAGGTCGGACTTCACGAACTCCGCGTCGCCCGCCTGCATCGGGCGCATCTCCCAGTCCACCCGGGCGCGGCCAGGGATGATGTTGTGCGCGTGACCGCCTGTGATCGCGCCTGTGTTGATCGTGGTCCACGGCGGGTCGAAGCGGCTGCGAGCGGGCGCGCGAGCCTTCAGCGCCTCCTGGAGCTCGAGGAGGCGGGCGACATAGCGAACGGCATATTCCACCGCGTTCACGCCTCTGTCAGGTGCCGAACCGTGGCCTTCCAGGCCGGTGAAGTGTGTCGAATACTCGTAGCACCCCTTGTGGCCTTCCACGATCCGCATAGACGTCGGCTCGCCGATGATCGCGACGGACGGGCGAAGTCCCTTGTCGCGGAGCGTGTCGGCGAGCGCACGGGCGCCGATGCAGCCGATTTCCTCGTCATGGGTGAAGGCGAAGTGAAGCGGGCGGTCGCGCACGGCCTCGGTCAGACGGGGCGCCATGATCACGGCGGCCGCGATGAAGCCCTTCATGTCGCAGGTGCCGCGCCCGTAGAGACGCCCGTCGCGCTCCGACATTTCGAACGGATCGCTCGTCCAATCCTGGTCGGCCACCGGAACGACATCGGTATGCCCCGACAGGACGATCCCGCCGTCCGCATCCGGGCCGATCGTGGCGAAGAGGTTGGCCTTCTGGCCCGAGGGGTCGAGGTGGATATCCACCCGCGCCCCAGAGGATTCGAGCCGTCCGGCCAGATGCGCGATCATCGCGAGATTGCTGTCGGCGGACACCGTCGGGAAGGCCACGAGTTCGCCCAGGAGCGCCTTCGTATCGTCGAGCGTCGTCACGTCTCAGTCCTTCACGAAGAGCTTGCGTTCGACGCTGCAGAACGTCTCCGCCGGGCCGTACTCGCGGATGAGGATCGGCTCGGTCGTCTCGAGCCCCCAGCGGTCGAGCCAGAGGCCGGGCATGAAGTGGAAGGTCATGCCGGGCTCCAGCACCGTCTCGTCCGAAGGGCGGAGCGACGCGGTCCGCTCGCCCCAGTCGGGCGGGTAGGAGATGCCGATGGGATAGCCGCAGCGGTTCCCGCGCTCGATGCCGACCCGGGCCAGCGCTTCCCCGAGCGCGTTGGCGATGTCGCAGGCGCGATTGCCGGGGCGGGCAGCGTCGAGACCGGCCTCGAGCCCCTCGGTCAGCGCGTCCGAGGCACGGATCATGTCGTCCGGCGGGGTGCCGAGGAACACCGTCCGGCAGAGCGGCGCGTGATAACGGCGATAGCAGCCTGAGAGTTCGAAGAAGGTGGCCTCGCCGGTCTTCATCGGCTCGCCGTTCCATGTGAGATGCGGCGCGGTCGCGTCGAGTCCCGAGGGCGTGAGCGGCACGATGGCCGGGTAGTCGCCCCAGTCGTCGCCCACGCCCTGTATCGCCGCGCGCGTGATCTCGGCCACGAGCTCGTTCTTCCGGAGACCGGGACGAGCGAGTTCGATCCCCGTGCGCACGATCTTCTCCGAGATGCGCGCCGCCTTGCGCATGAAGGCGATTTCCTCAGCCGACTTCACGAGCCGCTGCCAGTTCACGAGCGCGGTCGCGTCGATGAGCGTTGCGTCGGGCAGCTCGGCGGCGAGTACGGCGTGGGCCTTGGCCGAGTAGTAGTAGTTGTCCATCTCGACCCCGATCCGGGCCTTGCCGAAGCCCATCGCGCGGAGATGCGCAGCGAGGTCCTCCATCGGATGGCAGGTGGCGGACTGGACGAAGGTATCGGCGTAGCCCGCGATGCGGTCGTCGTCCATCCAGACCGTGCGGCGCGCGCCGTTCGTGTCCTGCATCCTGCCCCACCAGACAGGGTCGCCGGCCGCGGGCAGGATCACGCCCTGATGCACATAGAAGGACCAGCCGTCGTAGCCGGTCAGCCAGCCCTGGTTCGACGGGTCGGTGACGAAGAGGGCGTCAAGACCGCGCCGCGCCATCTCACTGCGGGTCTTGTCGAGCCGGCGAGCGTATTCGGTGGGGCTGAATGGAGCGTTGGCATAGGCCATGGGAGGAACCTCAAGAGGCAGGCGGGCGTTCAGGTTGGATACATCGTTGCGCAGAATCGACGTCTGGCAACTGATAAATGCCCCGAGAATTCGAGCTTTGAAAGGAATTTCTGTTGACAGCCGGACTAAGTCAGGAATGATGTATACAACAGAGAAAGTCTCGGATCGCGAGGCGCCAAGCTGAACATCAACGGAGGGTCCCATGAAGAAATCCCTGACGACGACCGTCGCCGCCGCGCTTGTGCTCGGCGCATCCACGCTCGCAGTGGCGGCAGGTCCGCTCATGGACCGTATCGCGGCGGGCGAGCCGATCCGCATCGGCTTCGCCAACGAATTGCCCTTCGCCTATCCCGGCCCGAACGGCGAACCGTTGGGTTTCGTCAACGTCCACACGCTCGGCGTGCTGGAGAGAATGGGCCACACGAACATCGAACCCGTCCAGACCGACTGGGGCGGGCTGATCCCGGGTCTGCAGGCCGGGCGCTTCGACATCATCACCGGGGGCATGAACATCCTTGCCGCCCGTTGCGAGAACGTGGCCTTTTCCGAACCCATGGCGCGGATCGGCGATGGGTTTCTCGTGCCTGCGGGCAATCCAAAAGGCCTCGGCAACTACGAGGACATCCGCGAGCAGGGCGCCATCATGGTGACCGGGGCCGGCTATTCCAACATTCAGGCCGCGCGCGACGCGGGCGTCGAGGACGGCAACATCATGCAGGTCCCGGGGCCTACCGAGATCCTCGCCGCCGTCCGCGCGGGCCGTGCCGACGCGGGCGCGGGCACCTACTTCACTATGCGTCAGCTTGCCGACAGCGCCGGCGATGCGCTCGAGGTCTCCGACCCCGACGCCATGCCCGAGGAGAGCTTCAACTGGGCCGGCATCGGCTTCAGCAAGGACGACCAGGACTTCGTCGACGCCTTCAATGCAGCGCAGGCAGAGTACCTCGGCTCCGAGGAGATGCTCGCCGCGGTCGCCGAATACGGCTATGGCGAGGCGACGCTGCCCGGCGACGTCACGACCGAATGGGTTTGCGCCAACCGCTGACCGGACCCCGGGGGCGGGCGCACCGCCCCCGGGCCGCGCCTCCGGCGGTGGACGCTCATGCCAATCTGGGAATTCCTTGAAACCTACGGCGCGCTGATCCTCAGCGGCACCGGGGTCACCATCGTCCAGTTCGTGCTGGCCACCGCCGTTGCAGTCGCAGTCGCGCTGGCGGCTGGACTCGGCAAGCTGTCGAGGAACTGGCTCGTCCGCGGCGTGGCCGTCACCTACATCGAGATCTTCCGCGGCACCTCTCTCCTCGTCCAGCTCTTCTGGATCTTCTATGTCCTGCCGCTCTTCGGGATCACCTTCGACAAGTTCACCGCCGGCTTCGTCTCGGTCGGACTCAACATCGGCTCCTACGGGGCCGAGATCGTGCGGGGCGCGATCCAGGCTGTCCCGAAAGGCCAGTGGGAAGCGGCCTATGCCCTTTCGATGTCGCCCGCCCGCCGGATGCGTCGGATCATCCTGCCGCAGGCGCTGGTGCTGATGCTTCCCGCCTGGGGGAACCTGCTGATCGAGCTCCTGAAGGGCACGGCGCTCGTCGCGCTCATCTCGGTCGCCGACCTGATGTTCCAGACCCGCCAGATCAACGCCTCGACCTTCCTGTCGGCCCAGGCCTTCGGCACGGCGCTGATCATCTACTACATCCTCGCGCGGTTCCTCATCACTCCCTTCATGCGCTGGCTCGAGCGCGTCATGGCGCGGAGGCTCGGGCGCGCATGAGGTTCGACTGGAACTGGGAGTTCACCTTCGAGATCCTGCCGCGCCTGCTGGCGGCGACCGTCAACACGCTGATCGCGGCGGGGCTCGGCTATGCCATCGCCGTGGTGCTGGGTCTTGTCTTCGCGCTCGCGCAGCGGACGCCGTGGACGGCGCTGACTTTCGTCGTCCGCGAGGCGGTCGAGTTCATCCGCTCCACGCCGCTCGTTCTCCAGATCTTCTTCGTCTTCTACGTAGGTCCCCAGTTCGGCATACGCCTGTCGCCCTGGACGGCGGGCATGATCGCCATCGGGCTCCACTATTCCGCCTATCTGTCCGAGGTCTACCGCGCCGGGATCGAAGCCGTGCCCAAGGGCCAGTGGGAGGCCTGCCGCGCGCTCAACATGTCGACCCGGGACACCTACCTGCGCATCGTCATCCCGCAGGCGCTGCCGCCCTCCATCGCAGGCATGGGCAACTACCTCATCGGCATCTTCAAGGACACGCCCATGCTGAGCGTGATCGGCGTGGCCGAGCTTCTCCACACTGCGAACGCCATCGGGTCCGAGAACTACCGCTTCCTCGAACCCTACACGCTCGTGGGCGTCATCTTCCTCGCCATCTCGCTGCCTGCGGCCGGGTTCGTCCGGCTGTTCGAAGCGCGGGTGCGGCGAAAGCTGGGAATGTAAGGCATGGACCTTGCCGACTATCCGCTCGAACTCCCCGAAGGCGACCGCCCGATGGTCCGCTTCATGAACGTCACGAAGCGCTACGGCTCGCTCACCGTGCTCGACGACCTGAACCTCGACGTGGCCGAGGGCGAGATGGTCACCGTCATAGGTCCGTCGGGGTCGGGCAAGACGACCGTCCTCCGGATGCTGATGACGCTCGAGACGATCAACGGCGGCGTGATCTACGTGGACGGCAAGCCGCTGACCCACATGGAGCGCGGGGGCAAGCTTGTTCCGGCAGACGAGAAGTACCTGCGCAAGGCCCGCTCCTCCATCGGGATGTGCTTCCAGCACTTCAATCTCTTCCCGCACATGACCGCGCTCCAGAACTGCATGGAAGGACCCGTGCAGGTGCTGGGGATGCCGAAGGCCGAGGCGCGGGCGCGGTCCGAGGAACTCCTCGAGATGGTCGGCATGATCGACAAGAAGGACCAGCACCCCTCGCGCCTGTCGGGCGGGCAGCAGCAGCGCGTGGCGATCGCCCGCGCGCTCGCGATGCGGCCGAAGGTGATGCTCTTCGACGAGGTGACCTCGGCGCTCGACCCCGAGGTGATCGGGGAGGTGACGAACGTGATCCGGAGCCTCGTTTCGCAGCACAACCTCACCATGCTCATGGTCACGCACCAGATGGGCTTCGCCCGCGACATCTCGGACCGCATCTGCTTCTTCTACCGGGGCAGGATCGAGGAGCAGGGCCCGCCCGACCAGATCTTCGGCAACCCGCAGAAGGAGCGGACGCAGCAGTTCCTGTCGGCGGTGAAGGACGCCGGCTGATGGTGACGCTCGCCGATATCCTCGCGGCGCGGGCCGTGATCCGGGGGGTGGCGGATGCGACGCCCTTCGTGCCGTCTCCGTTCATGGCGGCGCGGGCGGGGGCCGAGTTCCTGATGAAGCTCGAGACCATGCAGCCCATCGGCGCCTTCAAGCTGCGCGGCGCGACGAACGCGCTGGCGGCTCTGCCCGGGGATGTCGCGGGCGTGACCTGCTGCTCGACCGGCAACCACGGGCGCGGGGTGGCCTATGCAGCCGCCCGGCGGGGCATCCGGGCCGTCGTGTGCATGTCTTCCCTCGTGCCGAAGGCGAAGGTCGACGGCATCCGAGCGCTTGGGGCGGAAGTGCGGATCGTGGGCCTCTCGCAGGACGAGGCGATGGCCGAAAGCCGGCGGCTTTGCGAGGCCGAAGGGCTGGTGGAAATCTCCCCGTTCGACGACCCGCGCGTGATCGCGGGGCAGGGGACGATCGGGCTCGAGATGATGGAGGCGCGGCCCGACCTCGCCACGATCCTCGTGCCGTTGTCAGGCGGCGGGCTCGCGGCGGGCGTCGCGGTTGCGGTGAAGGCGATCAACCCGCGTCTCCGCGTGATCGGCGTCACGATGGAGCGCGGCGCGGCGATGGCGGAGTCGCTGCGCGCCGGTCATCCCGTGGAGGTGACGGAACACGCCTCGCTCGCCGACAGCCTCGGTGGAGGGATCGGGATGGAGAACCGGCTCTCATTCCCGCTCTGTCGCGCCCTTCTCGACGATGTCATCCTCGTGACGGAGGAGGAGATCCGGGACGCGATGCAGGTCCTCTACTTCGAGGACCGCATGGTCGCCGAAGGGGGCGCGGTCGTGGGGCTCGCCGCCGTGCTGTCGGGGAAGGTGCGGGCGGACGGGCCCATGGCCACCATCGTCACCGGGCGCAACCTCGACATGGAGGTCTTCACCCGCATCGTCACCGGGCAGGACGTGACGCTTGGCGATTACACCGTGAAGGGGCGCGCCCATGCCGCATGACATCCGCATCGTGACGGAGGCCGAACTGCGCGCGGCCGTGACGCTCGACCTCCCGCTCGTCGACGTGATCGAACGTGCCTTCGCGGCGCTTGCCGGTGGCGGTGTGGTGATGCCGCCCGTCCTGTCGATGGACTTGGCCGACGCGAACGGGGAGGTGGACGTCAAGACCGCCTACATTCCGGGCGTGGACAGCTTCGCCATCAAGGTCTCGCCCGGTTTCTTCGAAAATCCGAAGATCGGGCTGCCGAGCCTCAACGGCCTCATGATCCTCTTCTCCGCGAAGACGGGCCTCGTGGAGGCCGTCTTCCTCGACAACGGTTACCTCACCGACCTCCGCACCGCCGCCGCCGGCGCGGTCGCCGCGCGCCACCTCGCGCCCACGCGGGTCGAGACGGCGGGCGTCATCGGCGCGGGCGTGCAGGCGCGGCGCCAGATCGCGGCGGCGCGGCTCGTCCGGCCGTTCTCCCGCGTCCTCGTCCATGCGCGCGACAGCGAGAAGGCCCGCGCATGCGCCTCCGATCTTTCCCGGTCTCTGGGGGTCGAGGCCGAGGCGGTCGCCGACCCTGCCGCGCTCGTGGCCGAAAGCCAGCTCGTCGTCACCACGACGCCCGCGCGCGAGCCTGTGCTCCGCGCCGACTGGATGCACCCCGGCCTCCACGTCACCGCGATGGGCTCCGATCAGGATGGAAAGCAGGAGCTCGAGCCCGCCTGCCTCCTCGCGGCCCACGCCTACGTCTGCGACCGCGCGAGCCAGTGCGCGGAACGCGGCGAGCTCCGCGCGGCGCTCGCCGCCGGGGTCTGGGACCGGGGCACGCCGCCGGAACTGGGCGACCTGATCCTCGGCCGCGCCCCGGGGCGGCGGTCGGAGGCCGACATCACCATCTGCGACCTGACCGGCACCGGGGTGCAGGACACTGCCATCGCCGCCCATGTCCGTGCCTGCTTTCCGCAAGCGGGCACCCTGATCCGGGCCTGAGCCCATGAAGCTCGACGCGCGCGACATCGCCATCCTGCGGGTCCTCTCGACCGAAGGCCGCATCGCGAAGACCGCGCTCGCCGACCGTGTGGGCCTGTCGCCCACGCCCTGCTGGGACCGGATGCGGCGGCTCGAGAAGGCGGGGCTCATCGAGGGCTACCGCGCCGACATCTCGCTCAGGAAGCTCGGGCCGCATGTGACGGTCTTCGTGGCCGCCGAACTCGCGGACCACACCGCTGCGCGCCTGCACGGCTTCGAGGAGGCGATGCGCCGCTACGACGAGGTCGTGGCCTGCTGGGCGCTGGGCGGCGGGTTCGACTACCTCCTCCAGATCGTCACCCGGGACATCGACGCCTACCAGCGGCTCATCGACGAGATGCTCGACGCCCGAATCGGACTCGCCCGCTATTTCACCTACATCGTCACGAAGCCCGTTAAGGGCGGCGCGCCGCCGCCTTTCGAGGCGCTTCTGGCAGCGGAGTGAGACCCGCCTGCCAAGGCGGGGAAGGACAGAGGAATCCTCTGCCGCTTGAGCCCGGAAAAGACGATCTCCCGCGTCCCGGACGCGATACTGGCGGGGACCCAATAGGAGAGGACGATGGCTTCCACGGCCCTTTCAGCGCGTGCCGACATCGCGGACAAGCGGCTCGTCCGCGCCTTCGCCTATGTGGGCGGCAAGTGGCGCGCCGCCGCCTCCGGCGCGACCTTCGACGTGACGGACCCCGCGACTGGCGACTACCTCGGCGAGGTCGCGAGCCTTTCCGCCGCAGAGGCGCGGGCCGCAGTCGACGCGGCGCAGGGCGCCTTCCCCGGCTGGGCCGCTCGTTTGCCTCAGGAGCGCGCGGGGCTTCTTCGCCGCTGGTTCGAGGAAATCGTGGCCCACCGCGAGGACCTCGCCCGGATCATGACTCTCGAACAGGGCAAGCCGCTGTCGGAAGCGCGCGGGGAGATCGACTACGGCGCCTCCTTCGTCGAGTTCTTTGCCGAGGAAGCCAAGCGCCCGAACATCGAGGGCGTGACGAGCCACCTTCCCGATGCGGAGATGGAGCTCTGGCGTGAACCCGTGGGCGTGGCCGCGTTGGTGACGCCCTGGAACTTTCCCAACGCCATGCTGACCCGCAAGGCCGCCGCCGCCCTCGCCGCCGGCTGCACCGTGGTCTGCCACCCCTCGGCCGAGACGCCCTTCTCGGCGCTGGCGCTCGCCGAGCTTGCCGAACGCGCGGGGCTTCCGCCGGGCGTCTTCAACGTCGTCCCCGGCGACGCGCCCGACATCGTTGGCGCGTGGACCGAAGACCCGCGCGTCCGCGCGATCTCCTTCACCGGCTCGACCGAGGTCGGGCGGCTCCTCTATCGCCAGTCGGCGGACACGGTGAAGCGCCTGATCCTCGAGCTTGGCGGGCACGCGCCCGTCATTGTCTTTTCCGACGCCAACCTCGACACGGCGGTGACCGAAACGATCAAGGCCAAGTTCGCCACCACGGGGCAGGACTGCCTCGGAGCGAACCGCATCTACGTGGAGCGCCCGGTCTACGACACCTTCGTCGCCCGCTTCACTACCGCGACGGAGGCGCTGACCGTCGCGCCGGGCCTCGAGGACGGCGACCTCGGCCCCCTGATGAACGAGGCGACGGTGGCCAAGCAGGAGGCTCACGTGGCCGACGCCATCGCCCGCGGCGCGCGGCTTGCCTGCGGGGGGCACCGGCTCCCGCTCGGCCCGCTCTTCTACGCGCCGACCGTGCTCGCGGATGTGCCGGAGGGCGCCACGATCCTGCGCGAGGAGACCTTCGGCCCCGTCGCCGCGATCCTCCCCTTCGACAGCGAGGATGAGGCGATCGCCCGCGCGAACGACACCGAATACGGCCTTGTCGCATACCTCCACACCGCCGACCCGCGCCGCATCTACCGGCTCTCCCGCGCGCTCCAGTACGGGATGGTCGCGGTGAACCGCACCAAGGTGACGGGCGCTCCGATCCCCTTCGGGGGCGTGAAGCAGTCCGGCCTCGGCCGCGAGGGCTCGCGGCTCGGAATGGAGGAGTTCACCGAAGTCAAATACGTCTGCCGCGACTGGGCCTGAGAAAGGGACGACCATGCTCACGAACGATCAACTGGCCGTGTGGGACCGCGAAAGCTTCTTCCACCCCTCGACGCACCTGGCGCAGCACGCGCGGGGCGAGACGCCCTCGCGCATCATGCGGGGCGGGGAAGGCGTCTTCATCGAGGACAGGGACGGGACCCTTTACCTCGACGCCTTTGCGGGCCTCTACTGCGTGAACGTGGGCTACGGGCGGCCCGAGATCGCGGAGGCGATCGCCGAGCAGGCGAAGGAACTCGCCTACTACCACGCCTACGTGGGCCATGGGACCGAGGCCTCGATCACGTTGGCGAAGATGATCCTCGATCGCGCGCCTGCGAACATGTCGAAGGTCTACTTCGGGCTCGGCGGCTCGGACGCCAACGAGACGAACGTGAAGCTGGTCTGGTACTACAACAACGTCCTCGGCCGGCCCGTGAAGAAGAAGATCATCTCGCGCTGGCGCGGCTACCACGGGTCGGGGCTGATGACGGGCTCGCTCACCGGGCTCGAGCTCTTCCACAAGGCCTTCGACCTGCCGCTTCCGCAGGTGATCCATACTGAGGCGCCCTACTACTTCCGCCGCCCTCGCGCGGAAATGACGGAAGCCGAGTTCACCGCTCACCTCGTGGCCGAGCTCGAGGCGCTGATCGCCCGGGAAGGGGCCGACACCATTGCGGCCTTCATCGGGGAACCCGTGCTCGGAACCGGGGGCATCGTGCCGCCGCCCGAGGGCTACTGGACGGCGATCCAGAAGGTGCTGCGCCGCCACGACATCCTCCTGATCGCCGACGAGGTCGTGACCGGCTTCGGGCGGCTCGGCTCCATGTTCGGATCGGACCACTACGGCATCGAGGCCGACATCATCACCATCGCCAAGGGCCTGACCTCGGCCTATGCGCCGCTCTCAGGGTCGATAGTGTCGGACCGGGTGTGGAAGGTGCTGGAACAGGGAACGGACGCGATGGGGTCCATCGGGCACGGCTGGACCTATTCCGCCCATCCCGTCGGTGCGGCGGCGGGGGTGGCGAACCTGACGCTCATCGACCGGCTGGGCCTTGTCGCCAATGCGAACGATGTGGGCGGCTACCTTGCGCGCACGATGCGCGCGGCGCTGGGGGACCATCCGAACGTGGGCGACATCCGGGGTGAGGGGCTGCTCTGCGCGGTCGAGTTCGTGGAGGACCGCGAAACTCGGCGGCCGTTCGACCCGGCGCGCAAGCTCGTGCCGCAGATCGCCGCCACGATGCTGGCGCAGGAGAGGGTGATTGCCCGCGCCATGCCGCAGGGCGACATCCTTGGCTTCGCGCCACCCTTGTGCCTGACGCGCGAACAGGCGGACCGGATCGTGGAAGCGACGAGCCATGCCGTCGCGTCAGTAGTGGCGTAGATCAGTCCTGCGACCCGCACGGGGCACCTTGAGTGGGAAACCGGGATTACCGACTCGATCGGGACAGCGGACCTGCCTCGCCTCTGAGGCGAAAGCCCCCATTCTCCCCACTATGCTGGGTGTGCGCCGCGCCTCTGCGCGCGGTCCCCAGGCCGGACGCGGTTACCGCTCCGAAGTCGGGATCAAGGCCCACGGGGAACTTGGACACGAGACAAAGACCGGCCCTCTGCGGAGACTGCCCATCCAGAAAGCGGACCCGCGCCCGTCACTCGCGGACGCCCGGAAGCACGCAGAGCATCTCGTAGAGCAGGTTGGCCCCGATCAGCGCCGTATTACCCGTCGGATCATAGGGCGGGGACACCTCCACGAGGTCGCAGCCCACGAGGTTCAGCCCCGCGCAGCCGCGCACTATTTCCAACGCCTGCCAGGTCGAGAGCCCGCCGGGCTCGACCGTGCCGGTCCCGGGCGCGAAGGCGGGATCGAGGCTGTCGATGTCGAAGCTGAGGTAGCATGGCGCGTCGCCCAGCGTCTCGCGGACCCGCTCCATCAGCGGCGCGAGGGAGCGGTGCCAGCACTCCTCGGCCTGCACCACCGTCCAGCCCTTCGACCGGCCCCAGTCGAAATCCTCGGGCGAATAGCCGGTGCCGCGCAGGCCGATCTGGAACACGCGGTCGTTGATGAGGCAGCCGTCCTCCCAGGCTCGCCGAAACGGGCAGCCGTGGGCGACCGTCTCGCCGAACATGTGGTCGTTGATGTCGGCATGGGCGTCCACGTGGATCAGCGCAACGGGGCCGTGCCGCTCCCGGATCGCGCGCAGGATCGGCCAGGTCAGCGTATGGTCGCCGCCGAGCGTCAGCGGGATGGCGCCGTGTCCGAGGATGCCGCTGTAGTGGTCGGTGATGATGTCCACCGATTTCTTCAGGTCGAAGGTGTTGATCGCCACGTCGCCGATGTCGGCCACCTGAAGCCGGTCGAAGGGGGCGGCGCGGGTCGCCATGTTGTAGGGCCGGATCATCCGGCTTTCGTCGCGGATCTGGCGGGGGCCGAGGCGGGTGCCGGGCCGGTTCGAGGTTCCGATGTCCATCGGGATCCCGACGAAGCAGGCGTCGAGCCCCGCGGCCGTGTCCTGCGAGGGCAGGCGCATGAAGGTGGCGGGGCCGCCGAAGCGCGGCATCTCGTTCCCGCCGAGCGGCTGGTTGAAGCGGCTCATGCGGGAGGTGCCCCCGCGATCAGGCGGGCGAGCGGATGCGTCTGTGCCGCCACCCGGTCCCGGAGCGTCGAAAGGGTCATGGCGTCGTCCTTCACGAACTCGATGAACATCTGGTTGAGATTGTTGAAGATGAGTTCCCCAAGCGCCCGCGCATCAAGCTCCGCCTGCACCTCGCCGCGCGCCTGAAGCGCGCGGACGAGATCGGTGACCTGCCGCGCAAGGCGCGCGTCGAGGTCGCTGTAGCGCCGCCCGTTGGGCGTGCCCGGCGCCTCGATGGACAGCGCCATGGCGGTGCGCCACATCTCCTTCGAGAGGTATTCGAGCGAATGGTCGTAGTACTGGAAGATCAGCGCCAGAAGCGCCGCATCCGCGCCCCGCGGCGGGTCGGCGACGATGGCGGCTCCGGCTTCCAGCACTTCCTCCACCTCCATCGCCACGGTCGCGATCAGGATGTCGCCCTTGGTCTGGTAGTAGTTGTAGACCGTGCCGACCGAGACCTCGGCCATCTCGGCCAGGTCCTCGATCCGGACCGAGCGATATCCATCTGCCCGAAAACGCGTCACCGCCGCCCGAAGAATGCGCCGTTCGCGGTCGGCTTTCTGACGTTCCCGCAATCCGGCCATCGCGTCCCTTGTCGAGGAATGAACATGCTCCAAGAATAAAGTTGACTGCAAAGATGAATGACTTCAACTTTTTTCTTGAAGCCGTCCGGACGGCGGCCACAGCCTCGGGGAGACCAGCCATGAACCGACTGCCGATGCGCCTTTTCAGCACCTCCGCGCTGAGCCTCATCGCGGGCGCAGCCACTGCGCAGGAGACGCTGAACGTGCTCGTCTGGTGCGACCATACCGACCCCGCACTGATCGAACCTTTCGAACAGGCGCACAACGTCACCGTGAACCTGCGCGAATACGAAGGCACGGGCGCGGCGCTCGCGCTGCTCGACCAGTCGAGGCCAGGGGACTGGGACGTGCTGGTGATCGACGGGATCGACGTCTTCCGGGCGGTTGAGGCGGGCATCCTCACGCCGCTTCCCGCGGAAGAATTGCCCACCGCCGACTTCTTCCCCGAGGTCGTGATGGCCGAGAACAACGTGGTGGACGGCGTCACCTACGCGGTGACCGAGAAGTTCGGCTACAACACGATTTCCTTCAACGCGGCGCGCGTCGATCCGGCCGAGATGGAGAGCCTCGCCAACGCCTGGTCCGAGGCCTATCGGGGCCGCATCTCGATCTACGACTACTACTTGCCCGTCATGGGCCTTGCCGCCATTGCGGAAGGCATTCCCACGGCCGAGATCGGCCCGGACGATCTAGACTCCATTGGCAGGGTCCTCTCCGACATGCGGTCGCGGGCGGTGTCTGTCGCAGGGGTGGTCGCGGCCCAGACGGCGCTCGCCACGGGCGAGGTCGACATCGTGATCGGCGGCGGTGAATGGCTGACGGCCGTCCTGGCCGAGGAGCAGCCCGACCTGACGTGGACGATCCCGCAGGAAGGCGCGGTGCGCTGGGCGCAGTCCATCGGCGTGGTGGCGGGGACGGAGAAGCCCGACCTCGCGCTCGACTTCGTCAAGTACATCGTCAGCCCCGAAGGGCAGGCGCGGCTCGCCACCTCCTCCTGCTTCTGGGGGATGCCGGCGAATGCCAAGGCCGGGGAGTTCCTGACCGACGCGCAGAAGGCGATCCTCCGCTGGGACGACCAACCGGCCTATCTCGCCCGGACGCAGCTCTACCCCGCGCCCGACGCCGATCTCGACGTCGCGATGGAGGACCTCTGGCTGGAGACGCTCCAGCAGTGACGCCCCATGCGCGCCGGGGCTGGGCCTTCGTCGCCCCGGCCCTGATCTGGACGCTGGCCTTCTTCGTGGTGCCCTTCCTCGTGATGGGCGCGATGAGCCTCGCCACCATGGAGGGCCGGACGCTCGTCTGGGGTCTGTCCCTCACGAACTACGCGGAGATCGCGGACAAAGCCTATCTGCGCCGAGCCATCGTCGTGTCGCTCGAGCTCACGCTCACGGTGACCGTCGTCTCGGTCGCCTTGGCCTATCCGCTCGCCTGGATCATCGCCTTCCGGGTGCCGGCGCGCTGGCAGCGGCTGGTGCTGCTGCTCGCCATCCTGCCGTTCTGGACCTCATACGTGGTGCGCTCCTACGCCTGGCTTCTGGTGCTGGGCCGAGAGGGGGTGGTGAACCAGGCGCTGATCGGGCTGGGAGTGATCGCCGAGCCGCTGGCGCTTGCCAATAGCCGCTTCGCCACCGTCACGGGCTTCGTGCATTTCTTCGTCATGCTGCTGACGCTCACGATCTATGTCAACCTCGTGCAGCTGTCGCCGAACTATCGCCGCGCGGCGGCCGACCTTGGCGCGAGCGGCTTCCAGACGTTCCGGCACGTCATCCTGCCGCTCACTCTGCCCGGGATCGTCACGGGCGCCTTTCTGACCTTCGTCCTGTGCATCGGCGACTATGTCACGCCGCAGATCCTTGGCGGGAACACTGAACTGACCGTGCCGCAAGTCATCATGGTGCAGCTCGGCCGCCGGGCGGACTTCCCGCTCGCCTCGGCACTGGCCATCGTGCTCATGGGTCTCGTGACGCTCGCCTATATCGCCGCCGCGCGCTGGCTGAGGCTCGACCGGATATGAGGCGCGCGGCTCCCTTGGTCTATCTCGCGGTGGCCTTCGTCTTCATCTACCTGCCGGTGGCCTCGCTCGTCCTGTTCTCCTTCCAGGGCAGCACGCTGCCGGTGCCACCCTTCGACGGGCCGTCGCTGCGCTGGTATGCCGAAGTGCTGGGGAACGCGCGGCTGACCTCGGCGCTTGGGCATTCGGTTCTCGTGGGTCTCGGTTCCTCGGCCGTCGCGGTCACGCTGGGGTTCCTCGCCGCCTACGGGTTTGCCCGACACCATTTGCCGGGCTCGGCGCTGATGCGCGGGCTCCTGATCGCGCCGCTCACGGTGAGCTACCTGATCGTGGGGCTCGGCCTTCTCATCGTGATCACGCGGGCGGGGCTTGGCCTGTCGCTCTGGACTGCCGCCATCGGGCATGTGGTGATCAACCTGCCCTTGGCCTTCGCGATCATCTATGCCTCCATGGGCGCGCAGCAGCAGAACGCCGAACGCGCCGCGCGCGACCTTGGCGCGGACGAGGCGCGGGTGGTGCTTCTCGTCACCGCGCCCATGCTCGCCCCCGCCATCGCGGCGGCCTTCTTCCTCGCGGTCACGCTCAGCTGGGACGAGTTCATCATCGCCTTCCTCCTCACCCGCTTCGAGGTCACGCTGCCGGTCGAGATCTGGTCCCTCCTCCGCTCGGGCCTCTCGCCGCGCCTCAACGCCATCGGCAGCCTCGTCTTCCTCGTCTCCGTCGCCGCCGTGCTGGTGGCGGAACTCCTGATCCTGCGGAGGCGCAGCCCATGACCGCGCCCGTGACGCTCGAGCGCGTGAACCACTGGTTCGGCAGCTACCATGCGCTGCGCGACATCGACCTTGGCATCGCGGCGGGGGAATACGTCACGCTCCTTGGCCCCTCGGGATGCGGGAAGACCACGCTCCTGTCGGTGCTGGGCGGCTTTGTGGAGCCCGCGCAGGGCCGCGTCCTGATCGGTGGGCGCGACATGACGCGGGTGCCGCCCGCGAAGCGGCCGACGACGACCGTCTTCCAGGACTACGCGCTCTTCCCGCACATGACCCTGCGCGACAACGTGGGCTTCGGGCTTCGCATGGGCGGCGTCGCGCAGGCCGGGCGGCACCGCAGGGCGGGAGAGATGCTGGCGCTCGTGGGGCTCTCGGAGGCCGCGACGAAGCGCCCGCACGAACTGTCGGGCGGACAGCGGCAGCGGGTGGCGCTGGCCCGCGCGCTGGCGGTGGAGCCAGACGTGCTGCTTCTTGACGAACCTCTCGGCGCTCTCGACCTCAAGCTGCGGCGATCCATGCAGGACGAACTGAAGGCGATCCAGCGGCAGGTCGGTACCACCTTCGTCCACGTCACCCACGATCAGGAAGAGGCGTTGGCCATCGCCGACCGGATCGTGGTGATGAACCAAGGCCGGATCGAGGACGACGGCCCGCCCGAGCGGGTCTATCGCCGGCCGCGCACGCTCTTTGCCGCCGACTTCATGGGCGAGATGAACCATATTCCCGCCCGCGCCACGCCGGAGGGGGTGGAGACGGCGTTCGGCCGTGTCCCGGGCGCCCTGCGCCCCGGACCCGCGGTCCTGTGCCTCAGGCCGGAGGCGATCGGACAGGGTGACGGCCCAATCCGTATCGGCCCGGCAAGGGTGCGCGACGTGGCCTTCTTTGGCACCCATTGCCGCGCGCATCTGGTGCCCGAGGCGGCGCCGGACCTTGTCCTTGTGGCGCATTTGCCGCCGGGGCGCTTGCCCCCGCCCGGCGAAACCCTGATGCTATCGGCCGAGACGGAGACGGCCTGCATCTTCCCGGTTGAGGACTAGGATGGAGCGCGCGCGGCCCGGGGACTGGTACCGGCTGGAGACGAAGGGCGACGGCGTCACGCTGATCGAAGAGCCCTTCATCCAGCCCTTCTACCGCTGCAACATGTGGCACGTCCGGGGGCGCGACCGCGACATGCTGGTGGACAGCGGCATGGGGGTCGTGTCGCTGCGCGCATGGGTGCCGCTGGTGACGGAACGGCCGCTCACGGCGGTGGCGAGCCACACCCATTTCGACCATATCGGCTGCCACCACGAATTCGACGACCGCGCCGTGCATCGGGCCGAGGCCGTCATCCTCGCCGACCCCACCCGCGCCGCGACGCTGGCCGACCCGTACGTCACCGACGCCATCTTCGACCGCCTGCCGCCCGCGCCCTATGCCTCCACGACCTACGCGGTCCGCCGCGCCCCCGCGACGCGGCTTCTGGAGGACGGCGACGTGATCGACCTTGGCGACCGGCACTTCGAGGTGATCCACACGCCGGGCCATTCGCCGGGGGGCATCGCGCTCTGGGAGGCGGCGACGGGCATCCTCATCTCGGGCGACATCGTCTATGACGGCCCGTTGATCGAGGATACCTACCATTCGGATACGGGCGACTACTACCGGTCGATGGTACGCCTTCTCGACCTTCCGGTGCGCTTGGTCCATGGCGGTCACTTCCCGAGCTATGGTGCCGAGCGTCACCGTTCGATCATCCGAGCGTGGCTGTCTGCTCGGAGCTGACCCTGCCACCTTCCGCGCTGTTTGCCCCGGACCGCGGCCACGAGCGTCATTCGCAGGAGTGAAGGCTCGGTTCAGATCGGGGTACCGCTGAAACCAAAGCCGTTCACCGTCGAACCGACGCCGCCCGCACGGAGGATCGTCGCGTCGCGTCCTCCGCCGGCGCCATCCTCGGGCGCGGGCCGCTGCCGCGCGCTCGACAGGATGGACGCGACAATGGAAGGATGAGACGGGGGAGGAGAGATCTATGACCGAATCCGCGACACCGGCCGGACGGGGCGTCATCATCACCTGCGCGATCACCGGCGCGATCCACACGCCGACGATGTCCCCGCACCTGCCGGTGACGCCCGACGAGATCGTGGCGGAATCCGTCGCCGCCGCCGAGGCCGGCGCCTCGATCATCCACCTTCATGCCCGCGACCCCGCCACGGGGCGCCCCACGCCCTCGGCCGACACCTTCCTCGAGTTCCTGCCCCGCATCCGGCAGCGCTGTGACGCGGTGCTCAACATCACCACGGGCGGCGGCCTCTTCATGACGCTCGACGAACGCCTCGCTGCCCCGCGCCGCCTGTCGCCCGAGATGTGCTCGCTCAACATGGGGTCGATGAACTTCGGGATCTTCCCGCTCGCCGACCGCTACACCGACTGGACGCACGACTGGGAGGAGCCCTACCTGCGCGCCACCGACGACTTCATCTTCCGCAACACCTTCCGCGACATCGCCACCGTCCTGAAGGTGCTGGGAGAGGAGCACGGAACCCGCTTCGAACACGAATGCTACGACGTGGGCCACCTCTACAACGTGGCGCATTTCGTGGACCGGGGACTCCTGAAGCCGCCCTTCTTCATCCAGATGATCTTCGGCATCCTTGGCGGCATCGGCGCCGAGATCGGTCATCTCCACCACATGAAGGAGACGGCGGACAGGCTGTTCGGCACGGACTACCTCTGGTCGGTTCTCGCTGCGGGACGCAACCAGATCCCCTTCGCGACGCAGGCGCTTCTGCTCGGCGGCAACGTGCGGGTGGGGCTCGAGGACTCGCTCTGGATCGGGAAGGGACAACTCGCCCGCAGCAACGCCGAGCAGGTCGCGAAGATCCGGCGCATCGCCGAGGAGCTGGGCCTGCGCGTGTGCGCGCCTGATGAGGCGCGGCGGATGCTGGCCCTGAAGGGGGCGGATCGCGTGGCCTTCGCCTGACAATAGGGACGCGCGCTGCCCTGCCGAATCCAAGCCGATTCAGCCATGCCCCGGAGTCGCCTAGGAGCGGGTCGCCTTCAGGTGCGCGCTTGTGGATACGCGTCGTCGTGAAATGCGATCTCGAGGTTCTGCACCTCTCCGAAGAGATGCATGAGACGACCTCGTTCCGCTTCATCCAGACCACGACCGGCGCGGTCCACTTCGGTCTTCAGCCAGCGGGCCTGGTTCTCGAACTCCGAGGCGGCGTGAAGGTCGACCCAGTCGCGCAGGTGCGGATCGGAGATCTGCACCCGTGCGGCGTCCCGGCTCCAGGTCCAGTACATCCACTCAGCGGCGAACATCGCCGTGACGATGTCGGCATACCCGCCCGTCTCGGCGATGCGCAGCATGCCGGCCCGGAAGGCGACGACGCCGGGCGCCGAGAGGTCGGCGGTTTCGGGTGAGTGACCCCGTTCCACGTATACCCGCTCGAAATAGCCGATCTGCTCGTTCGCGAGAGCGTCGAGCACCTGGATGAGACGCCGCCGCGCGGCGATGGTGTCAGCTTTGGCCGTGGCCAGAGCGAAAATCGCGATGGCGGTGTCGACGAAAGCGCCCTCGATCACGAGGTAGCGGTCGAAGACCTCGCGGGGCAGACGGTCGGCCCGGATGTCCTGCACGAAGCGATGGTCGACCATGCGCGCGAAGACTCCCGCATTCTCGCGCAGCATGCGATCCGACAGGCTTTCGCTCACGGCGCGAGTCCCTCGGCCGCCCGCTCCACGAAGCGGCGCACGCGGTCGGCGTCGACGGGGTTCCACCAGACTCCGCCTTCCTTGAGCGAGGAGGCCACGATGACCCCGTTCGTCCGCGCAAGGATCGGCAGGATATTGTCCTCCGTGACGCCGGAGCCCACGAGAAGCGGCAGGTGCGTCGCCCCGCCGATCTCCTCGATCTCGTCGAGGCTCGCGGCATTGCCCGTCCGCTGGCCCGTGGCGATCACGCAGTCCGCGTCGAAGAAGGCGAGATCGCGGGCAAGCTCGGGGATGGAGCGGTCGGCGACGATGGCGTGGCTGCCGTGCTTGACGTGGACGTCGGCGAAGACGCGGACGTGTTCGGCGCGCAGGAGCGACCGGTAGCGCATCGCCTCGGCCGCGCGGCCTTCCATGAAGCCTTCGTTGGCGACATAGGCGTTCGCCCACTGGTTCACGCGGATGAAGGCGGCCCCGCCCGCGACTGCCGTGGCGAAGGCGGGCAGGGGCGCGTTGGCGAGGACGTTGACGCCGACCGGCACGCCCGTCGCGCGGCGCACCCGGTCGGTCACGACGGAGAGGAAGGCAGGCGTCTCGGGCCCGATATCCTCGGGCTTCGAGAAGGGGATGTCGCCGTGGTTCTCCACGATCAGCCCGTGGAGCCCACCCGCGATCAGCCGTTCGGCATCGCGCAGGCAGGCCGTATAGATGTCCTCCATCGGCAAGCCCCGGTAGCGGGGCGAGCCCGGGAACGGCGGGCAGTGGATCATCCCGATCAACACCTTGTCGCGTCCGAAGATTTCCCGTATCGCGCTGCTTGCCCTGTCCGAAATCAGCTGCATTTCAGGTCCTTTCGAAGGCGGAGAAGGCCACCCATGCAGGCCCATGTCATCGGCAATGTCGCGCTGGACGAGACGATCCGGGTGGACGACCTGCCGGTGCCCGGCGCGTCCATCCTCGGGGTCGAGCTGTCCCGCGATCTGGGCGGCAAGGGCGCCAACCAGGCGGTCGTGCTGGGGCGTGCGGGGCTTGCCTCCAGGCTGGTCGCGCCGGTCGGGCGCGATGCGCGCGCAGAGGAGATCCGCGCGGCGCTCGCGCGGGAGCCTGTCGAGGCCTCGCTCGTTGAGGTGGACGGCGTCCGCAGCGACATCTCGCTGATCCTGATGACCGCGGGCGGCGAGAATGCCGTCGTCACGACAAACGAGGCTGCATCAGGCCTGACGCCCGACGCGGGAACCGCGAGGCTCGAGGGCGCGAAGGCGGGCGATCTCCTCGTGTTGCAGGGAAACCTGTCGTTCGAGACGACGCGGGCGCTTCTCTCCGAAGGGCGGGCCCGCGGAATGCGGACCGCGTTCAACCCCTCCCCGGTGCGGGACTTCTTCGCCGAACTCTGGAGGTTCGTCGACATCGCTTTCGTCAACGAAGGGGAAGCGGAGGCGCTCGGCGGCATCGGCAACCTCGTCGCGTTGGGTGTGGGTCGGGTCGCCCTGACGCTGGGCGGCCGTGGCGCGCGGTTGATCTCGGCCCATTCCGACGAGGCCGTGGCGGCCGCGCCGGCGACCGTCGTGGACACGACCGGGGCAGGGGACTGCTTCATGGCGACCGCGCTCGCCTCGGCGGCGCTCCGGGGTGTCGACCTCGACCCCCGCGCGCTCGACCACGCCGCCCGCGCGGCGGCGCTGACCGTCTCGCGGCCAGGCACGATGCGGGCCTTCCCGACGGCGGACGAGATGGCGGCGATCCTCGCCGCGTGACCGGGCATCACTTGCCCTCGGCCAGCCAGCCCAGCAGGTTCTTCCAGAGCTGTCCGTAACCTCCCCACGCGCAGAAGGCGGGCGACAGCCAGTGCGGCCCGATGTCGGAGGTCCAGGCGGCGGTCCGCCCCTTCCCGTGGCCGCCCAGCACGAGGAGCGGGTGGCCGCCCTGATCCTCGGGGAGCCGGGCAAGGACAAGCCCGTTGTCCTTCGGCACGACCTCGTTCACGCCAAGCACGAAGGGCCACGCGCCCTCGAGCCCCTTCAGGACAGAGTGCGCGGGTTCCACGATCTCGGCCACCGCACCCTCGGGCATCTCCACCCTGTCGTCCCACGGGTGGCAGGTCACGGGCAGCACGTCCTCCACCGGCGTCTTCCGCCAGCGGGCCTTCCCGTCCATCCCCTGGAAGCTGAAGTAGCCGCCGCACATGAGGAGGCCGCCGCCCTTCTCGACCCACGCCTTGATGAGCCGCAGCCGGTTCGGCACCGTCTCGGACCTCAGCCACACGGCGGGTGGCAGGAGGAAGGAGTTGGCCCCGATGTCGGAGAGGATGATGACGTCCCAGGCGTCGAGCCCGTCCATGTCGAAGGGGAACTTCTCGACCGCTTCGTGGGCTGGCATGTAGGTCAGCTCGAAGTCGGATCCCTTCAAAGCTTCCACCAAGGGCTCGGCGCCGAGGTGGAAGGTCACGCTCCCGAACTGGTCGAACCCTTTGTAATGCGTGGCCGAGCTGACCCAGCTTTCGCCGACCAGAAGAACCCGAGTGCCCATGATTTCCTCCCTTCAGGCGTGTGCGTCGAAGACGCGGCGCGGATTGTCCGTCATCAGTGTGTGGAGCGATGCCTTGTCCATCCCGTGCCGCTTCAGGCGCGGCAGGAAGTGGCGCGTAACGAAGCCGTAGCCGTTCCCGCCGTAGCGGGTGAGCATCATCTTGAGGAACACGTCCTGCGACAGGAGGATGCGGTCGAGATGCCCCGCGTCCGCCAGCCGCAGGATGGCGCGGGCGACCTCGTCGTCGCTCGGGCACTGGACCTGCTGGTCGGCGTAGAAGTAGTCCATCCCGATCATGTCGAACTCGACGAAGGCCCCCCGCGCCGCGACGTCCGCCTGATAGGCGAAGTCGTCGTGCGACGGGTTCATGTGGCAGAGAACGGTGTGGCGCACGTCGCCGCCTTCCTCCTCCACGATGTCGAGCACGCGGTGGCCCAGCCGGAACCAGCCGGGCAGGTGGACCATGAGCGGCAGGTGGGTGCGCGCCTGCGCGCGGACTGCACCGCGAAGGGACCGCTCCTCGCCCTCGGTGAAGTCGGACGACACGCCGATCTCGCCGATCAGACCGATCCGGGCATCCGTGCCGTCCGTGCCCGTCAGCGCCTCGGCCACGATCTGGTCGGCGATGTCGTCGATGGAGAGGGCGCCGAAGTCCGCAGGCATCGAGGTATGGAGGTAGTAGCCCGACCCCATCACGATATTGAGTCCGGTGGCGGCCGAGATCGCCCTCAGCTTCTTCGGATCGCGGCCTATCCCACGGCAAGTCGGGTCCACCACCGTCCGACCGCCTTGGGCGGTAAAGTCGCGCAGCTCCTCGATGGCGAGGGGAACATCGTCGAGCGCGATGTTGTGGCGGTTGACGAAGGGGTCCTGCTTGAGCTCCGACAGGATCTCGATCCGCACCGGGCTGTCGGCGAGGTACTGGCGGGCGGGGTCGGTCGGCGGGTTCCACCAGCAGGAGCAGTCGTTCTGCAGATGCTCGTGCATCAGTGTGATGCCGAGGTCGGCGGAGGGGATCGGCCCGTCCACCGTCATCACCTGTCCCGACCGGACGTGGCAGGGGGAAAGCTCGCTCATGGCTCAGCCCTTTCGCTTGCCCAGACGGATGTTCGAGCTGAAGAGCCGCGTGTTCATCCAGATGGCGATCAGGATGATCGTCCCCGTGACGATCTGCGTGAAGAAGGGCGAGATGTGCAGAAGGATCAGCCCGTTTCCGATCACTGCGATGGTCATGGTGCCAAGCACGGTTCCGACCATGCTGGCCTTCCCGCCCATGAGCGATGTGCCCCCCAGCACCACTGCCGCGATCACCTGCAGTTCAAACCCAACCGCCGCGTTCGACGAGCCCGAGCCGAGCCGCGCCGCCAGAAGCAGCCCGGCGATGGCGCAGGCCACGCCCGAGACGACATAGACGGAGGCGACGATCCGCCGTGCGGGCATGCCGACGCGCCGCGCCGCCTCCATGTTCGACCCCACCGCCACGACCTGCCGCCCGTAGCGCGTGCGCATCATCACGACGAAGCCGAGGATCGCCACGAGGATCGAGATCAGCGCCGGGACCGGGATGCCCGCGAAGGTCCCGCGCCCGAGCCAGAAGAAGCCCGGCGCCTCGGTGATCGGGATCGAATAGCCCTCGGTCAGGTAGAGCGCGATGCCGCGCAGGATCGAGAGCCCGGCGAGCGTCACGATGAAGGCGGGGATGCCCTGGTAGGCGATGAACCAGCCCTGGATCGCGCCGATGAGCCCGCCCATCGCCAGCATGAGGACGACGGCCAGTGGCCAGTCCAAGCCTTGTGCCATCAGGATTGCGGCCACCGCGTTCACGAGCGCCACGGTCGATCCGACCGACAGGTCGATACCAGCGGTTGTGATGACGAGAGTCATGGCAATCGCCACGATCAGGATGGGCGCCGCCTGTCGGATCACGTTCAGGATGTTGCCCGTCGTCAGGAAGGTCGAGGTCATCGACCCGAAGAAGACGAGGCACGCCGCGAAGAACAGCGCGATCGACAGGACCTGCGCATGTTCGGCCACGAAATCCGCAAGCGCCGAGCCTTTCTCGCGTTCTGTATAGGCGGTCATCAGTGCCGGTCCTCCCCAACGATAAGGCGGATCAGGTCCTCGAGATTGGTGTCGGCGATCTTCCGTTCGGCGACCTTGGTTCCTTCGTACATCACTGCGATCCGGTCGCAGACGCGAAAGAGGTCCTGGAGCCGGTGGGTGATCAGAACAACCCCCACGCCGCGTGCCTTCACGCGGTTGATGAGCGCAAGCACCGCCTCGACCTCGGCCACCGCGAGCGCCGAGGTGGGTTCGTCCATGATGAGGACCTTGGGGTCGAAGCTCGCCGCCCGGGCGATGGCGATGGCCTGCCGCTGCCCGCCCGACAGCTTGTCGACCTTGGCCGAAAGGCGCGGGATTCGGATTTCGAGCGCTTCGAGCATCCGTCGCGCCTCGGCCAGCATCCGCGCCTGATCGAGAAACGGGCCGCGCGTCAGCTCGCGCCCGAGGAAGAGGTTGCCCACGACGTCCACGTGGTCGCAGAGGCTCAGATCCTGAAAAACCATCTCGATGTGGCGCGCCCGCGCGTCGGCGGGGCCCGCGAAACGGACCTCCTCGCCTTCGACCGCGATCGTGCCTCCGTCCGGGATGTAGGTGCCCGAGATCACCTTCGTCAGCGTCGACTTGCCCGCCGCGTTGTCGCCCACGAGCCCGAGGCATTCGCCGGGCATGATGTCGAGATCGACCCCGCGCAGCGCCTGGAGCGAGCCGAAGGTCTTGCGGATGCCGCGGAGCGAGACGAGCGGACGGGCGGATGATTGCCGGGGAGGCGCGACCCCCCCGGCGACCGTGCCATCCGTGGATGGCGATGGTGTCATTGGAACATGGACCGGAAGTCGTCCACGTTGTCCTTCGTGACGATGGTCACGGGGACGGAGATGCTCTTCTCCACCGTGCCGCCGCCCGTGATCGTGACGAGCGCATCGACAGCCGCGGCGCCCATGCCGGCCGGATCCTGCTGGATCACGGCCTCGACGTAGCCCGCATCGATGCCAGCGATGGCCGAGGCGGTAAGGTCCCAGCCGAAAACCTTCACGTCGGCCTGACGCCCCTGGCTTTCGACGGCGGCGATGGCCCCCAGAAGCGCGGGCTCGCCGGTCGCGTAGATCGCCGTCATGTCGGGGTTCGCGGTCATCAGGTTCTCGGCCGCGGCCAGCGCCGTGTCCTGCACGTTCTGCCCGTCGACCGTGCCCGCCATGGTCACGCCGGCGGTGCCGGAGATCGCGCCCTCGAATCCGTCGAGGCGGACGTTCTGGATGAAGGAGTTGAGCGCCCCCACGATTCCGATCTTTGCCCCGCCCGCGGCCCCGGCCCAGTCGTTGAAGACCGCGCCGAGGTCGGCGCCCGCTGCCGCGTTGTCGACCCCGATCTGGGCGAGCTGCGGCCCGGTGTCGGGCAGGATCGCGTCGATGGCGACGACGGGGATGCCCGCGGCGGCGGCCTGTTCCACGGCCGGCATGATGCCGTTGACGTCGATCGCGACGACCGCGAGACCGTCGACGCCCTGCTGGATGTAGGTCTCGATCGCGCTGTTCTGCGCGGCCGGATCGTTGTTGGCGTTGAAGATGACGAGGTTCACGCCCGCCGCGTCGGCAGCGGCCTGGGCGCCTTCGTTCATCTGGTTGAAGAACAGGGCCTGCTGGTTGATCTGGACGAGTGCGAAGGTCTTCTCCTGCGCGACGGCGGGAACCGCGGCGAGCAGGGCGGTCGCGCCCATGAGCGCGGCCATGGTGCGGCGTGAGACGGTGGCAGTCATCGTTTGTCCTCTCTGTTGGCCGTTGCGGTGCAGCTTACCTGGCGGGCGGGGCAACGGAATCCCGCTCGATCAGGGTCACGGGAAGGAGCTCCTCGTGCGGGGAGTCCGTGAGGGCGGGGTCCGGCTCCACCAGAAGCGACAGGGCACGTGCGCCGAGTTCGCGCACGGGCTGCCGGATCGCGGTGATGCCGGGGGAAAAAAGGTGCAGCGGCCCGACATCGTCGAAGCCGACGAGCGAGACATCGCGCGGGACCGAGACGCCGTTTTCGCGCAGCACCTCGAGGATGCCGATCGTAAGTTCGTCGGATGTGGCAAAGATTGCGGTCGCGGCGCGCGCCTCGGCGAGGTAGCGCATCCCTGCGACGCGACCGAAATCCACGGTGTAGTCGCCGGCAAAGCGCGTGATCCGGGCCTCCGTGCCCCAGACCTCGGCCATGGCGCGGCGGAAGCCCTTGAAGCGGCGCGCCCCGCTGATCATCGCGTCCACGCCGCCCACGAACAGCACCTCGCGATGGCCGGCGCGGGCGAGGTGCAGACCCGCGAGATAGCCGCCCATCTCGTTGTCGCAGAAGAGCTTCGGAACGTCCGTCCCCCGCACGTCCTCGTCCAGCACGACGACGCGGCCGCTGCGGTTGATCGCCTCTGCCAGCGTGCCGTCGTCGGGGTGGTTCGTGACGAAGATGATCCCGTCGACATGGTTGCGGTGGATGGCGTTGAGGTAGCTCTTCTCTCGTCCGGCCCTGTTGAGCGTGGCGTAGAGCGCGAGCGCTAGGCCCCGCCGGTCGGCCTCGGCTTCGACCGAGGCGACAAGGGTCGAGAAGAAGGGCGAGGCGATGTCGGGTACGACGAGTCCGATTGTGTCGGACCGCCCGAGGCTCAGGCGCCGTGCATGTGGGTTCGGCGAATAGTTCAGGTCCCGGATTGCGGTCTCGACAAGCCCGCGCGTCCGGTCGGGCAGGTCGAGCGAGCCGTTGAGGAACCGCGACACGGTCGTCACCGAGACGCCCGCTGCTCTGGCTACATCCTTGAGGCTTGCCGCTCCCACCCTCACTCCAAAGTGAATCGGTTTAGTAAATCGCTTTACGAGCCTGCGATGCCTGAAGCGTCTGTGTCAACGCGATCCTCAAGAAGGAAGGCCGGGTAACGGGGCAGATCGCCGGTATGCCTTGTTCTTGAGCGCCGGAAGCCCCGTGACCTTGATGACGACGGAGGACGGTCGCTTGCCGTCAGAGGTCCCCTGATTCAGGGGGCTGCGGACAGCGGTAGCGGGCCTTCGAGCCGATCGCGGCCAAGGCCTGGCTGGCGCGCGTCGAAACAGGGCAGCCGGGGCGCGTTGCCCGGCTGGCCGATCGAGTGACGTGCGCTAGCAGTTGATCAGGTTGTCGCCGCTATCAGCGCGGCGTCCATGAGCTGCTTGATGGTCTCGCGGGAGGTGCCGGCGACAACGCGGCCAAGCTCGTCGCGTCCCTTCAGCGACCAGCGTCGAACGGCGCGGAATCCTGAGGTCGCGGGAAATCGGCGCATTCCCGTAGGTGTCCCAGTCGACCGTGATGAAGCTGATGGCGGCGTCGTAGGCCGGATCGGAGGCCCGGAGGCTCTCGATCACCCGGTCCTGTGCGGCGCAGGTCGAACACCAGCTTGCCCAGAAGTCGAGGAACACGGTCTTCCCCTGGTCCATGGCCTCCTCCGCCAGCCCGGGCGTGTAGAACACGCGCTCGGAAGCGAAGACGATGTGGGGAAGGAGAAGGACGGCAGGTGCGGCGAGGATCAGGCTGCGGCGCTTCATGGGAGACTCCTATATGCTGACGGAAAGGTCGACGAACCACGAGGGCAGGTGATCGATCATCCAGGCGTCGATCACGTGATTGACGCGGAACCAGAGCGCCAGGCCCACGAGGACAAAGGTCGCGCCGAGGATTGGCTTCGACTTCTGGGCGAGCGAGCGCATGAGGGGCATGTTCCGACCGAGCCAGCCCCGCGCGCCGAAGCCGAGGGCAAGGATCAGGGTCGAGACGCCGAGCGCGAAGCCGGTCATGATGGCGACGGCCCGGGGAAGGTCCGCGCCCTGGCTCGCCATGGCGATGGCGGCGCCAAGCGTGGGGCCGATGCAGGGGCTCCAGACGGCGCCGAGGAGCATTCCGCCCGCGAACTGCCCGGCAAGTCCGCGGGACCCGACCCGGGTCATTCCGGCATCGGCCCGGGCCGCGAGCCCGGCCGTGGCCCCGGCAAAGCGCGCGCCTGCAGATGGCAGCAGCATCGCCAGTCCAAAGGCCACCATGAAGAGAGCGGCGGTGCGGGAAACCACATCGTCGGTGATCCCGAGACCCGGCCCGACCGCCGCGACACCGACGCCCAGAAGGACGAAGCTGACGCTCATCCCGGCGGCGAGGGCGAGCGGCGCCCGGCGATCCGCCTGAAGGCTCGACGCCAGGACGATCGGCAGGACCGGCAGGACGCAGGGGTTGATCAGCGTCAGGAGGCCCGCGAGGTAGGCGAAAAGGATGTCCACGTGCGCGGGTCCTGTCTGCTGGCGGTTACTAAACCGACATGGTGTGAGGGGGCATCCGCGACCCGCGCCTCGGGCGTACCCGTGAAGGCGAGCGCGCGATCATCGCCCGAGCATCCATCTGCCGTTCGGATGAAAGGCATGGAAGGCGAAGGCGAAGGGGATGTCGTGCGCGACATCCCGGCCCTGCGCGTCCCGCACGCGGACGTTCCCGACTTCGCGCCCCTCGCCGATCACCGCGCTGTCGAGCGCCGAGGCTTGCCCCTCGACCCATGTAATCGTCAGGCCCGCCTCGCTGATCCGCCCTTCGCGCCGGAGCCGCGTGAGCGGCCATGCGGCATCGCCCACGCGGACCACCCGCTCGAGCGGGGGGATGCCGTGCGGAGGGTCCTCGCCGTCGTAGAGGAAGGGGCGCGTCGTGTCGTAGTTGCGGTAGGGATTGGTGCCGTAGGCTCTGCTCCAGTCGGGTTCGTCCATGACCAGCCCGTCGGGATGAGTGGTGCGGAAGGCTCCCCAGCTTTCCATCCAGGCCGGAAGCTGGCGGAGCACCTGCCCGTTCATCTCCTCCGCTATCCCCTGGCCCAGCGCCTGCTGCCACCAGCTCTCTGACTGGTGGTCGTACATGATCATGTCAGAGTGCCGCAGCAGACCCGAGACGCCGAAGGTCAGCGTGCGGTCCTCGAGTCGGGCGTCGAAGACCATGCCGGTGTTGCAGAGCGGGCAGAAGGTGATGGCGATGGGTACTTCGCCGACGACGTCGTTCACGATCTCGTGCCACATGAGGTACCGGATCGGGTAGGCGCGCGCCGGGCCGCCTTCGGGGTCGTAGGTCATCACCGGCTCCCGGTCGTCGAGCCGGGTCTCGTTTGCCGCTGGCAGGAACGTCGGGTCGAGGATCGCCGGAATGCCGTCACGCGGAGGTCCGCCGGAGATGACCTCGGACAGGTCCAAGGAAACCTGCGAGAAGTCCGTGTTGGGCCAGGTCGGTTCGAACCGTTCCGACTGGGCCCATGCGCCGCAGGGTGACACAGCCAGCGCGGCTACCATGACGGGAATCCAGCGGATCAGTCTGCGCCATGCGACCCTGCAGAGGGATCTCACGGGTGAAGCATCTGTCATGGCGCCCCTGTCTTGCCGTTGACTCTCCTCGTGCAGGACGGGCGAGAATCCCTGAACGTTACATCACATCGACGTCAGGTGACTGCCCCGTGCAATCCGAGCCTCGAACCGGATCGCCACGGTCGGTGCGGAAGGGAGCCCGGGCAGGGACGGTCGGGTCGGCCAAGAACTGAAGATCCTTGGCAAGTCGGCCAGCGTCCCGGCAATCTGCAGTCAGGAATCCGTTTCACGGGTAGCTCACGCGGCGCCGACGAAGATGCTTCTCAGTCGGGGGGAATGTTCTCGCGGAAGATCAGGCGCGGCTCGATGTAATGGACCGGCAGGAACTGGTTTCCAGTCGCGATGGCGCCGAGCAGGCGGATCACGGCCTGTTCGGCGACGAGACGGGCGTTCTGGTCGATGATCAAGTCGATGACACCCTCGGCGAGGGCGCGGCGGGTGTCGTCCGACAGGTCGTGGAGGACGGCGATCGGTCGGCGCCCGGGGGGCTGGAGTCGCAACGCCTCGATCAGACCACGGCGGCCGCCGCCCATGGAATAGATCCCGACGATGTCGTGGGCGCCGCGGAGAATGCGCAGTGCCTCTTCCTTCGAGACGGTGTTGTTCGATCGGACATCGATTGCGGGGAGCACCTCGAGGCGGGGGAACTCCTGCTCCATGACGGCGCGGAAACCGTCCTCACGCTCGCGCTGGCCTTGGAACGTGCGTTGACCGACGAAAAGAGCGACATACCCGGCGGATGACGTGCAGAAGCGTCCCACGATGTGCGCGGCGGTCCGCCCCGCGATGCGGTTGTCTACGCCCACGTGGGCGGCGCGCTGGGTCGAGGGCAGGTCGCTCGCGATGGTGACAACGGCCACGTCCGACCCGGCAAGATCCCGGATCGCCTGCCGCAGGAGCGGATGGTCCACAGGGACGAGGCCCACGCCCTGCGTGTCGAGCGAGAGGTCGCCCAAAGCTTCGGCCAGCGTTTCGGGTCGGAGGTCGGGAAGGTCGTGGATCCGGGCCGAGGAGACCAATGGTAGCGTCGCACAGAACGCCTCGATGAGATCAGCAACCTCCGAGAGGAACGTCTGGACCCGGCGCGGAAGGAAGAACTCCAGTTGGACGGGGCGTGCGGGCAGAACCGTCTGCTCCTTCGACGGGAGGTATCCCAGCGCCTGAGCTGCCGCAAGCACACGCTGGCGGAGCGCCGGCTTCACACCGCCACGGTCGTTCAGGACACGGTCGACCGTTGCAGCGGACACGTGGGCCGCCTTGGCGATGTCGGGGATCGTGGCGCGGGGCATGTGCGGAATGATGCTGAGCGGATGCGGGGAGATCAATCGTGATCTGAGCGGTTTCACGTCAATCCCGCCGCATCGGCACCCGTATATCGCGGCTTCCCTGCCGCGGCGCGTGCGTTTTGAGGTTTTTTGAGGTGTTTCGGCTTTGCCACGCGCCGCGTCCTCGGGGAAGCTCGGGGGATGGTCGCGCCCGGCCTGGCTGCGGCGATCGGGACGAAGAACGAAGGCCCCCAGGGCTTCAGGGAGGAAACGAAATGCGCAAGTTCTCGGGGCGCCGGTCGGCCGGCCTTGCCCTCTATCTTGGAAGCGTGGCGCTCGCCGCGCCGCTTGCGGCCGATGAGGTCGAGGTCATCCACTGGCTGAGCAGTGGCGCTGAATCCGCCGCCATCCAGACTGTCGCCGAGGGCGTCGAGGCGCGCGGCTCCACATGGGTGGAGATCGTGCCGCCCGACCATGCCGCGGGCGCACGGGCTCTCTTCACCTCGCGGATCGGCGGCGGCAACCCGCCGGGAGGAATGTTCCTGTCGATCGGGAAGGAGGCCGTCGATCTGGGCGACCAGGGCGTGCTGCGCGACATCTCGGATTTCGTCACGGCCGAAGGTCTCGTCGCCACCGTTCCCCAATTCGCGCTCGATATCGCGAGCGGCGCCGACGGCGCGCTCTACGCGGTCCCGGTGGCGTTCGAGACTCAGAACTTCATGTGGTTCTCGCCGCCGGCCTTCGCCGCCGCGGGACTTGCCCCGCCTGCCAGCTGGACCGAGTTCGTGGAGCAGGCTCCGAAGTTGAAGGAGGCCGGACTTATTCCCATCGCCGTGGGCGCGCAGGGATGGCAGCTCAACATCCTCCACTTCTCCATCCTGACCTCGCTGCTCGGACAGGAGCGGTTCCAGGCGTTCTATGCCGGAAAGGACGCGGCGGCGGGCGAAAGCCCCGCCATCGTCCAGTCCTTCGAAATCCTGCGCGCGCTGTCCGAGAACGCAGACCCCGGAAACACGAACCGGGCCTGGACCGACACTCTGAATCTCGTGGCCGACGGCAAGGCCGCGATTTTCGTGATGGGCAGCTGGGCCGGCGGCGAGCTTGCCGCCATGGGGAAGACCTATGGCACCGACTGGGGCTGCGCCATCGCCGGAGGGGAGACCTGGATCGCGGGCGCCACCGGCTTCATGTTCCCCGACCTCGGGCGCGAGTCGAAAGGGCAGGACGACTTCATCCGCGCGCTTCTCGACCCCGCCGTGCAGACCGCGTTCTCCGTTCACAAGGGGTCGATCCCGTCCCGCACCGACGCGAGCGCCGTGGAGTTGTCGGAGTGCTCGCAGATGGTGGCCTCCGGCATCGCGGCGGGCCAGGGCGTCCCGAACCCCAACGCGCTCCTGAGCGCGGATGCGGTCGGGCAAATCAGCGACCTCCTGATGAACTTCTGGTCCGATCCCGCGATCACGCCCGAAGATGCGGCTGGCCGCTTCTCCCGGATCGTGCTCAACGACTTCTGATCCCCGCACCTCCTCCCCGGGGATGCCCGGAACGGCCGGCGGGACCTACCCCTGCCGGCCGGACCTGCCCCATAAGGACGTCCTGACCCGTCATGGCCCTCCGCCCGCACACCGTCGCGCAAGCCGTGCTCTTGCCGACCCTGCTCTTCGCGGTGGTCGGCTACTACGGATCGATGCTGTGGACGGTCGGCCTGTCCTTCACGCCCTCGCGGATCCTTCCTGTGGCGAAGTGGGCGGGCCTCGACATGTACGCCCGACTCCTCGCTACCGACCGTTGGCAGGTGGCCTACGCGAACCTTTTCGTCTTCGGCGGTCTCTACATCTTCTTCTGCCTCGCGATGGGCGTCCTTCTGGCGATCGCGCTCGATCAGGGGATCCGGGCGCGGAGCCTGTTCCAGACGCTGTTCCTCTATCCCATCGCGCTCAGCTTCATCGTGACGGGGCTGGCATGGAGATGGCTTCTGAATCCCACGACCGGCATCCAGGACTTCGTGCGCGGCATGGGCTTTCCGGACTTCACGCTGGACCTCCTGTCGAGTCCCGAGCTCGCGATCTTCACCCTCGTCATCGCGGGCGTCTGGCATTCGGCGGGCCTCACGATGGTGATCCTGTTCGCCGGGCTCCAGTCGATCGACCACGAGATCTGGCGCGCGGGCCGCGTGGACGGCATCCCGCGCTGGCGCATGTACGCCCACGTCGTCCTGCCGATGCTCCGGCCGGTGGTCGTGACCTGCCTCGTCCTTCTCGCGATGAACGTGGTGCGGAGCTACGACCTCGTCGTGGCGCTGACGGGCGGGGGGCCGGGCTATTCGACCGACGTGCCCGCGAAGTTCATCGTCGACCACTACTTCGAACGGCAGAGCGTGGGCCTCGCCTCGGCGGCGGCGACGCTCCTCCTGCTTACGGTCGCGGCGATGTTCGCGCTCATCGCGGTCCTGCGCCGCCGACAAGAGGCCGCATGACCAGCGCGCGGATCGGTCGGATCGGGCTCTACGCCTTCCTGATCGGGACGGCGCTCTTCTTCGCCATTCCTCTTGTGGTGATGCTCCTGACGGCGCTGAAGGACAGCGACGAGGCGCGCGGCGCCTCGGTGCTCGTCCTGCCGCGGTCGCCCGATCTCGACGCGTTCCGCACCGCCTGGAGCAGTGCCTGCATCGGGCGCGATTGCAGCGGGATCGGCGGGCGGTTCTGGAATTCGGTCGTCATCACGATGCTCAGCACGACGGTCTCGCTGATCCTCGCCTCGCTCAACGGCTTCGCGCTTGCCATGTGGCGGTTGAAGGGAGCGGGGCTCGCGCTGGCGCTTCTGCTTGTCGGGGCCTTCATCCCCTATCAGATCATGATCTACCCGCTCGTGCGGATGTTCGCGGTGGCGGGCATCCACCAGACCCTCGCCGCGATCGTGATCGTCCACGTCCTGTTCGGGCTGCCTATCCTGACGCTCATCTTCCGCAACTTCTATCTCGGCCTGCCGCCGGAGCTGATCAAGGCCGCGCGGGTGGACGGAGCAGGGTTCTTCCAGATCTACCTTCTGATCATCCTGCCCCTGTCGCTCAACGTCTTCATCGTGGCGGGAATCCTGTCGGTGACCGGCGTATGGAACGACTACCTGCTCGGCCTGATCTTCAGCGGGCACAACTGGCAGCCGATGACCGTCTCTGTCGCCTCGCTCGCCGCCACGAACGCGACAGGTGTGGCCGAGCACAACGTGAACATGGCGGCCACGCTTCTCACCGCGCTGCCGCCGCTCCTCCTCTACCTGCTCTCGGGCAAGTACTTCGTCCGCGGCGTAACGTCCGGCGCCGTGAAGGGATAGCCATGACCCGTGTCCTGATCGACCGCCTCGTCCGCTCCTACGGCGCCCACACGGTACTGAAGGACGTCTCGCTCGACATCGCAGAGGGCGAGTTCATCGTGCTTCTCGGACCCTCAGGCTGCGGGAAGTCGACGCTCCTTTCGGCCATCGCGGGACTCGACGAGGTGCAGGGCGGGCGCATCCTCTTCGACGGGCGCGACGTGACCACGCTCGAGCCCGCGGAGCGGGAGATCGGGATGGTCTTCCAGTCCTACGCGCTTTATCCCACGATGACCGCGCGAGCGAACATGTCCTTCGCGCTGCGCGTGGCGCGGGCGCCCCGCGCCGAGATCGACGACCGCGTGGACTGGGCCGCGCAACTCCTCCAGATCGGCCACCTTCTCGACCGCAAGCCAGGCCAGCTGTCGGGAGGCCAGCGGCAGCGGGTCGCCATCGGGCGGGCGCTGGTCCGCAAAGCGCGGCTCTTCCTGTTCGACGAGCCGCTCTCCAACCTCGACGCCAAGCTGCGCAACGAGATGCGCGCCGAGATCAAGTCGCTGCATGCCCGCATCGGGGCAACCTTCATCTTCGTCACCCACGACCAGATCGAGGCGATGACGCTCGCCACCCGCATCGCCGTGATGAACGGGGGGGTCATTCAGCAGTTCGGCACCCCGGACGAGATCTACCGCCGACCCGCGACGCGGTTCGTCGCGGACTTCGTGGGTTCACCGGCGATGAGCTTCCTCGACGCCGACCTCACGGCCCAAGGCGGCCGCGCGGCGGTGCGGGTGGGCGACCAGACCGTCCCGCTCGACGGCTACGCCTTTGCGGGGGGTGCGCCGCCGTCGCCGCGCCGGGTCGTGCTCGGCATTCGGCCCGAGAAGACGACGCTCTCCGACGGACCCGGCTCCGTCCGGGCCGACGTCACCTCGATCGAGCCGCTCGGGGCTGACACGCTCGTCTGGCTCGACGTCGCCGGACAGCGGATGTCGGCCCGGATCCCGCCCGAGATCGCTGCGGGACTTTCGGGGTCTCTCCGCCTCCGACTCGATGTCGAGGGCGTGTCGCTCTTCGATCCCGACACCGGTCTGCGCCTGTGACATCCGACCATCCCAACAAGGAGACGCCCATGTTCATCGCAACGAATGTCTACGGCTGGACTCAGATCGCCCGCCGCGAAGGACGGGACTGGGACCGGGCGCGGGCGATGGCGGACGCGCGGGCAGCCGGCCTCACGGGGTGGGAGGATGCGGTTCGGTCGGCCGATGAGGTGCCTGGCATCGCCGCCGCCGCTGTCGCGGCCGGTCTGTCGATGCGGTCGGCCTACGTCTTCGGGGCGTTCCACACCGAGGAGGCCGCCGCGCAGGCCACAGCGACCGCGCTCGACATCGCCGACGCGTTGATGCCGCACGGGGTGACGCGATTCATTTCCAACCCCGATCCCCTGCCGGGCGGGTCGCTCAAATCGGATGCCGAGCTGCGGGTGCAGGCCCGTGCGCTCGAGACCCTCGGGCGGCGGCTGCGCGAGCGTGGGGGTGAGCTTCTCTATCACACCCATGCGCCCGAGATGCAGGCCGCCGCGCGCGAGTTCCACCACATGCTCGCCTCCACCGATCCCCACGCGGTCTCGCTCTGTCTCGACGTCCACTGGGTCTGGCGCGGTGCCGGCAACTCCATGGTCGCGCTCGAGGACATCATCCGCCTCTACGGCGACCGCGTGTCGGAGGTACACCTGCGGCAGAGCCATGGTGGCGTGTGGGCCGAGACGGTGGAGGACGGGGACGTCGACCTGGACACCGTTGCCGCGATGCTGGCCGAGCGGGGGGCGCAGCCTCTCATCGTGCTGGAGCACGCCTATGAGGAGGCGACGCCCGCGACCCGCGATCCGGTGGAGGCGCATCGGGCGAGCCGCGACTACGTCGCCTCGCGTTTCGCCGCGATTGCCGCGTGAGGCGCCGGTGACCCGTCGTGTCCTGATCATCGGCGCCGGCGCCATCGCCCGCCACCATGCAGCCGCTGCCCGGCTCCTGCCCGGATGCGCCCTCCTCGCAGCCGATCCTTCGCCCGAAGCGCGCGCGTCCTTTGCCGAGGAGTTCCCCGAGGCCCACCTCTACGCCGCGCCCGAGGCGATGATCGACGCCGCTCCGGCGGGACCCGAGGATATCGTGGTTGTTGCCGTGCCGCCTTGGCTTCATGCGCCGATGTCGATCCTCGCACTCCGGGCCGGGTTCCACGTGCTCTGCGAAAAGCCGGTCGCCCGGACGCGCGCGGAGCTCCATGAGATCCTGGACGCCGCACGCGAGTCCGGACGGCACGTCGGTGACTGCTCGGTCCGCTTCAACGCCCAGCCTTCAATGGTGCGGGCCCGGGAGATCCTAGCATCAGGCGAACTCGGGGCGCTGAACCTCGTGCGGATGGTGAACCGGCGCCCGCGCATGCGGCCGGGGATCGAGTATCAGCCCGCGAGCCGCTGGTTTCTCAGCCGTGAGAAGAGCGGGGGCGGAGTGCTGATGGACTGGGCGGTCTATGACGTGGCCATGCTGTTCAATGTCCTGCGGCCCAGGGCTGTGACCGTCCGGGCCGCCTGGATCGGCGGGATCGACGGAAGCGACGATCCCGTGGACGTCCCCGTGGAGGTCGAAAGTCATGCCGTGGCGATGATGGACCTCCTACTCCCGGACGGTCAGTCCGTTCCGTTCCTTTACGAGCGGGCGAACGGCGTGAACGGGCCCGCTCTTGCCGAACTCTCCGTCGATGGTCGCCGTGGCGGCCTCAGCTGGCAATGGCTTCCGCCCTATGAGGAGGGGATGGCGACGGTAACCGTCTACGTCGATCTCGGCGGCAGTCTCGACGAGCGGGTTGTGCGAGTGCCGATGGAGTCGCACCCGCACTTCCACCACCTGCCGCTCCTTGCCCTTGCGGACAGGATCGCAGGCCGCCCGTCCGCCTCGCTCGACCCTGCCGACGTCCGGTTCAACCTCGATGTCGTGAGCGCCCTGTACGACGTGGCTGCCACGGGCAGGACCGCGACGGCCCGTCGAGGCGACGCGTGACTGCGCCTGACGGTGACCTGATCGGACTCCGCGTCCTCATCACCGGCGCGGCCCGCGGCGAAGTTCGCCGCGGCGGCCGCCGCGCTCGGTCTTAAGCGAGACCGAAGACAAAGCTGACTTCGACGGTTCGGAGAATGCGGCTGGGGATCGCGGATGCCCCCCGAGTGCAGCCGTTCATCTCAATGCCGCGGAGGTCAAGCTTCCGCCCACGTCGCTGCCCTGGCGCAGCTTGGGGATCTCCAACGTTCTCCGAACGGCAACCAGCTCGACCAACACCATTTTCTCTCCGGACATCGTCGTCTGAGCTGTCGGTTCAAGGTCACGCAACCCGAGACGTCTCCGTCGATCGGTGATGACCGCCCGCGTCACCCGCAGCCGTGCGGCTCGCGCTACGCCAGAGGCTCCACACGTGGCCTTCCATGCCACCACCACCCGGAACACGCCGCGCCGGAAGCGGCGCCTTCTTGATTTCGATCATCGCGATCGCGCGATCCTGCGCTCAGGGTCAGCCGAAGGCGCTCCAAGAAAAGGCCCTGAGGAGGCAGAACCAAGCGTGCAGGCACCCAAATCCGACACCGACCCCGCTTGGGCCGAGCGCTCCGCAGTTCATGCCCGCGCGGCCGATGCGGTCGTCGCGGATCTCGGCTCCACTGCTCGCGGCCTGACCTCTGCAGAGGCCAGGGAGCGCCTGCGCCGGCACGGGCCCAACGCGATCCCGGCCGGCACGCGGCGACACCCGCTCCTGCGCTTCCTTTCCCAGTTCAACAACGCACTCATCTACTTTCTGCTCGCAGGCGCGGCCGCAGCCGCCGCGCTTGGACACCTCGTCGATACCGGCGTGATCCTTGCGGTCGTATTCGTGAATGCGATTGTTGGCTTTGTTCAGGAGGGCAAGGCCGAGGACGCGCTGGCCGCGATCCGCGACATGATCGCCCCGCAGGCGAGCGTCCTGCGCGACGGCGCGCGCATCAGCGTTCCAATGGCCGAGCTCGTCCCGGGTGATGTCGTGATGATCGAGGCGGGAGATCGTGTGCCCGCCGATCTGCGGCTCCTCCGCGCGCGAAACCTCCGGATCGACGAGGCGATCCTGACGGGCGAATCCGTTGCCCCGACCAAGCACGTGGATCCCGTGGCTGCGGACGCGCCTCTTGGCGACCGAACGTCTCTCGCCTTCTCCGGAACGCTCGTCGCCACAGGCCAGGGGAGGGGGATCGTCCACGCCACGGGGCTTTCCACCGAAATCGGCCGCATCAGCGAGCTTCTGGGGAACGTGGAACAGCTGACCACGCCGCTCCTGCGACAGGTGAACCGCTTCGCCCACCGCTTCACGCGTTTTGCCTTCGTCGGTGCGGCCGTGCTGTTCGCCTTCGCCGTCCTCGCGCGCGGCTATACATGGGACGAGGCGCTGATGGCGGTTGTGGCGCTCGCCGTGAGCCTCGTGCCCGAGGGCCTTCCCGCCGTCATCACGATCACGCTCGCGATCGGGGTCCAGCGCATGGCCACGCGGAACGCGGTGATCCGTCGCCTCCCGGCGGTCGAGACGCTGGGCGCGACCTCGGTCATCTGTTCGGACAAGACGGGCACGCTGACCCGCAACGAGATGACGGCTCGGCGGCTCGTCACGGCGGGACATGCGATCTTCGTGGAGGGCTCGGGCTATGATCCGGGTCCATACCGCGTCTTCGACTCCGCGCCGACACAGGCGGAAGACCATGCCGCGCCGCTCACTCTCATCCGGGCGGGGCTTCTCTGCAACGATGCGCGCCTGCGCAGAGAGGGCGACCTCTGGCGGGTCGAGGGTGACCCGATGGAAGGCGCGCTCGTGACGCTCGCGATGAAGGCGGGACTCGACGCTGAGGAGGAGCGCGAGGCCTGGCCGCGTCTCGACGAGATCCCCTTCGACGCCGCGCACCGCTTCATGGCGACGCTGCACCGGATGCCCTTCGACGACCGCGTGGCTCTCGTGAAGGGCGCGCCCGAGGCGGTTCTCGCCATGTGTGACCGGCAGGAGGGGCCGGACGGCCCCGAGCCGCTCGACCCGGGCCTTTGGTCGGGCCGGGTCGCGGAGGCGGCCGCGCAGGGCGAACGCGTGCTGGGCTTCGCCATGCGCCACATGCCGGGGGATGCCGCGCAGATCGGGTTCGCGGACGTCGAAGGCGGCCTGGTCTTCCTCGGCATCGTGGGTTTCATCGACCCCCCGCGCGAGGAGGCGGTCCGCGCCGTGGCCGAATGCCGCTCGGCCGGGGTCGCGGTCCGCATGATCACCGGCGACCATGCCGATACCGCCAAGGCAATCGCGCGGCAACTGGGGCTCGGCGAGGACCCGGCCGTGCTCACCGGCAACGACCTCGACCGCCTCGCGGCCGGAGACTTTGCCGCCGCCGTCCGCGACACGCAGGTTTTCGCGCGGACGAGCCCCGAGCACAAGCTGCGCATCGTCCAGGCGCTCCAGGCCGAGGGGCGGGTCGTGGCCATGACCGGGGACGGCGTCAACGACGCGCCCTCGCTCAAGCAGGCGGACGTGGGCATCGCGATGGGGGTGAAGGGCACGGAGGCCGCAAAGGAAGCCTCCGAGATGGTGCTGATGGACGACAACTTCGCCGCGATCGTGGCGGCGGTGCACGAGGGGCGCACCGTCCACGACAACATCCGCAAGGTCGTGGGCTGGACGCTGCCGACCAACGGGGGCGAGGCGCTGACGGTGATCATCGCCATCGCGGTGGGCTTCGCCATGCCGATGAGCCCGGTGCAGATCCTTTGGGTCAACCTGATCCTCGCCGCGACCCTTGGCCTCGCGCTCGCCTTCGAGCCGTCCGAGCAAGGCGTGATGCGCCGCCCGCCGCGACGGCCGGATGCCGGCCTTCTCACGCCCTTCATCCTGTGGCGCGTGGTTCTCGTGTCCTTCCTCTTCGCTGCAATCTCGCTCGGGGTGTTCTTCTGGGCGCTCGAGCGGGGGCGCGAACTCGAGGTCGCGCGGACGATGGTGGTCAACACGCTCGTCGTGCTCGAGATCTTCTACCTCTTCAGCGTGCGCTACCTCCACATGACCTCCTTCACCCTGACCGGGGTGAAGGGGACGAGGGCGGTCCTCGTCGCGCTGGCCGTGGTCGTCCTCGGGCAGGTCGCCTTTACCTACCTGCCGGTCATGAACGCGATCTTTGGCTCGCGCCCCCTGACGGTCGGAGAGGGGATCGTGATCGTGGCCCTCGGGGCGGCAACCTTCGTGCTGCTCGAGGTCGAGAAGCACTTCCTCCGAGGCCGATTTGCGGGCGAGTGACGGTGCGCGGCGCCCTCAGGGCGACGGCGCCGTCGGCGGCACGGCAAGCACGTCAATCTCGAGGCTGTCCATCAGCTCCTGCGCCACGCTGCCAAGGAACATCCGCTTCGCCCCCGACAGCCCTCGGGTCCCAAGGACGAGCAGATCTGGCCTTGCCTGCGCCACGAGCCCCGCGATCGCCTCGGCCCCCGCTCCCTCGACGATCCGCGCGCCATACCTCAGATCGCCCAGCGCGAGCCCGTCGAGGAACTGCGCCACGTCCCGGCGCGTCGCCATGAAATCGCGCTCGGCCTCCTCCTGCACGCGCTCGGGCGGAATGCCGGCAAAGTTCATCATGTGGCGCGTGACCGGCGCGAAGACATGGATGAAGGTCACCTCGGCCTTGTCGAGAAACCCGAGCCGCAGTGCCGTGCGTGCGGCATCGCCCGACGTCTTCGACATGTCGGTCGCGACAAAGATCTTCCGCCAGCGTTCCGCGGGCGGACCATTGGCCATGAGAACAGGGCGGCCCGCGGTACGCGTCACCCGTTCGACCGTCGTGCCGACGAAGACGTCCCGCAGGACCTGGCGGCGATGGGCGCCGAGGACGATCAGGTCCGCATTCCGCGCCCGCGCCTCCTCGGAGATGACGTGGAAGGCTTGCCCTCCAGCGATGACGATCTCGGATTCCCGGACCTGCCCCAGTCCCGCGACCTGGCGTTCGAGGTAACGGCGCGCCTTCTCGGACGCGTCGTCCATCATGTCTTCAGGCAGGGTCTCCTCGACCACGTGCATGACGGTCAGCCGGGCCCCGGCATCCGCGGCAAGCTGCACGGCGCGCCGAAGGGCGGGCTCCGACCGAAGCGAAAGATCAGAGGCGACGAGAACGGCTTCCAGCGGCAAGGGACCGAATTCCTCCCGGCATCAACTCCACCGACTATGGCACCCGGACCCGCGCATTGGAACTGACAACAGACCAGAGGCCCGATCCCGGGGGGGCGCATGCGCCCCTTGGCCTGTCCACCACAGAGTCCGGACGAGCACCGGACAGCCGGCGTGTGCCGACCAGCCGCACCGGGGCGTTCAGATCATGGTCCGCGATCCCGAGGCACTGCCTCGTCCCCTTCGGCCTCCGTGCCCGCCTGCTTTCCGATCCCTCGCCCGACCGTATCGGTCGGCGCTCCTTGCCGAACTGAGGCCGGTATGGTGGCCGGCGTCACTCGTCGGCGAGAACCAGGTGCCCCCCGCCGACGTCCTCGTACTGGGGGGCCGGGGGCTGATAGCCAACCGGGAAGACCGGGGACGGGATCGGCTTGAAGCCGAGATCCTCGCGGAGACGACGCCGGCGCGGGTCGGCCACGGGAACTGCGGACATGAGCGAGCGTGTGTAGGGGTGGCGCGGGTCCTCGAAGATCGCAGACCGAGGGCCAATCTCGACAATCTGGCCCAGATACATGACCGCGACGTGGTGCGAGACGCGTTCGACCACCGCCATGTCGTGGCTGATGAAGAGGAACGAGAGGCCGAGGTCGGCCTGCAGGTCCATCATCAGGTTCAGCACCTGCGCCTGCACGGAGACGTCGAGCGCGGAGACGGCTTCGTCCGCGATGATGAGCCTGGGGTTGAGCGAGAGCGCGCGGGCGACGGCCACGCGCTGGCGCTGGCCGCCGGAGAGTTCGTGCGGGAAGCGGCGGAGGAAGGTGCGGGGCAGCTCCACCCGGTCGAAGAGGTGGGCCACGCGGTCGTCGAGTTCGGAGCCCGAGGCGAGGCCGAAGTTGCGGATGGGCTCGGCCACCTGCGCGCCGGGGCGCATGTAGGGGTTGAGTGAGGCGAAGGGGTCCTGGAAGACCATCTGCATGTCGCGGCGGGCTTTGCGCAGATCCTCCGGTCCGAGGCCGCGGATGTTCTGACCGGCGAGGGAGATCTCGCCCGAGCGGGGTTCGACGAGGCGCAGGATCGACCGTCCGCAGGTGGACTTGCCGGAGCCCGATTCGCCCACGAGCGCCAGGGTCTGGCCCGGGCGGATGTCGAAGCTCACGTTCTCGACCGCGTGCACCTCGGCCACGGTGCGGCGGAGGATGCCGCCCTTCACGGGGAAGCGGGTGACGAGGTTCTGTACGGTCAGCAGCGGGCCTGCGGCGGGCGGCGGGGCGGCGGCGGGTTCCGCGCGGGGCGTCGCGGCGAGGCCCGCGAGGCGTTCGGGCGCCGCCTTCCCCTTCATCGCGCCAAGGCGCGGGACGGCGGCGAGGAGGGTGCGGGTGTAGTCCGCCCTGGGGCTTTCGAAGATTTCCGTCACCGGTCCGCTTTCCACGATCCGGCCCCGGTACATCACGACAACCCGGTCCGCCATCTGCGCCACGACCGCCATGTCGTGCGTGATGAAGAGGACGGCCATCCCGGTCTCGCGCTTCAGCCGGTCGATCAGCGCGAGGATCTCCGCCTGGATCGTCACGTCGAGCGCGGTGGTGGGTTCGTCCGCGATCAGAAGGCGCGGGCGGCAGGCCATCGCCATCGCGATCACGACGCGCTGGCGCATCCCGCCAGAAAGCTCGTGCGGATACTGGGCGAGGCGGCGTTCGGGTTCGGGGATGCGCACCTCGCGCAGGAGTTCCAGCGCGCGCGCGCGGGCGGCGTCCTCCGAAAGCCCCCGGTGGAGCATGAGGCCATCCGACAGCTGCCGCCCCACGGTGAACACCGGGTTGAGCGAGGTCATGGGCTCCTGGAACACCATCCCGATCTCGCCGCCCCGGATGTCGCGCATGGTGGCGTCGGAGGCTCCGGTCACGTCGAGCACGCTTCCGTCCGCGCGGGCGAAGCGGATCGCGCCGCCGGTGATGCGGCCGCCGCCGAATTCGACGAGGCGCATGATGGAGAGCGAGGTGACGGACTTGCCGGAGCCTGACTCGCCCACGACGCAGACGGTCTCGCCCGGCGCGATGGAGAAGCTCACGTCCTCCACGCCGGTGACGGTCTTGCCGTCGCTTTCAAATTCGACGCGGAGGTTGTCGATCGTGATGATGGGCGCGGTCATTTCTTCGCCCTCGGGTCGAGCACGTCGCGGAGCGTGTCGCCCAGCATGTTCAGGCCGAGGACAGTGATCGCGACGGCGAAGCCGGGGACGAGCGCCGTCCATGGCCCCCGGTCGAGGTAGTCGCGGCTCGCCTGGATCATCAGGCCCCAGGAGGCCGACGGCGGCTGCGTGCCAAGGCCGAGGAAGGACAGCCCCGCCTCGGCCAGGATCGCGAAGGCAAGGCTGATCGTCGCCTGAACGATGACGGCGGGCATGATGTTCGGGAGCACGTGGCGCACCATCATCTGCAGGTCGCGGGTGCCGCCCGCGCGCGCCGCCTCCACGTAGGGCATGGCGGTGACGCGCAGCGCCTCGCCCCGGATGATGCGGGCGAGGTAGGGGGTAAAGGCGATCCCGATGGCGATGATCGTGTTCTGGAGGTTCGGGCCGAGCACCGCGCTGATGGTGAGCGCGAGGAGGAGCGCCGGGAAGCTCAGGAGCGCATCGACGAGGCGCATGAGGACGTTGTCGACCCGACCGCCGTAGTAGCCCGAGACGAGCCCGAGCGGCAGGCCGAGGATCAGGCTCATCCCCACGGCGGAGGCCGCGATGCCGAGCGAGGTCTGTGCGCCCAAGAGCACGCGGTACATGAGGTCGCGCCCGAGCTGGTCGGTGCCGAAGGGATGCGCCCAGGACGGCGGCGCAAGGCGGGCGCGCATGTCCATGCGGGTCGCGTATTCCGGCGGGATGAGGAGGGGGGCGAGGATCGCCACGAGCACGACCGTGCCCACGAGCACGATGCCGATCAGCCCTTTCGCGGTCAGGAAGCGGCGCATGGACCTACCCGAGCCGGATGCGCGGATCGACCGCGCGGTAGAGGAGATCGACGATCAGGCTCGTCAGCATCACCACGGCGGCGATGACGAAGACCGAGGCCTGGATCAGCGGCAGGTCGCGGTTGAGCAGTGCCTGGTAGGTGAGCCAGCCCATGCCGGTGTAGCCGAAGAGGCTTTCGACCACGATGATCGACCCGAAGAGGTAGCCGATCTGGAGCCCGGCGATGGTGATGACCGGCCCGATGGCGTTTGCCAGCGCATAGCGCCAGACGACGGTCCGTTCTGAGAGGCCCTTGGCGCGGGCCACCCGGATGAACTCCTGTTCAAGGATGCCGGTCATGGCCGACCGCGTCATCCGCGTGAGGTGCGCCATGAGGCCGAGGCCCAGGGCCAGCGAGGGAAGAAGCGCGTGGCGCACCGCGCCCCAGAAGCTCGTCGAGGGTTCGACGAAGCCCGAGGACGGCAGCCAGCCCAGCCAGCGCGCGAAGACGAGGATCATCACGATCCCCCAGAAGAAGTCCGGCAGGCTCACGCCGAGGAGCGAGGTGGTGGAGGCCGCCGTGTCCTGCCAGCGATCCCGGTGGACCGCCGCCCAGACGCCGAGCGGCACGGCGCAGAGGAGCGCGAAGGTCATCGACATGACGACGAGGAAGGCGCTCGCCGTCATCTTCTGCAGCAGCAGGGGTCCGATCTCGCTCTTGAAGATGAGCGAGGTGCCGAAGTCGCCCTGCAGCATCCCCGCCATCCAGCGCCCGTACTGGACAACGAGCGGATCGTTCAGCCCCAGCGAATTCCGAAGCCCCTCGAGCGCCTCGGGGTTCGACTGGGTGCCCATGATCATCATCGCCACGTCCCCCGGCAGGATGTTCGTCACCGAGAAGGTGATGACCGAGATCAGAAGAAGCGTGAGGACGAGCGAGAGGAGGCGGTTCAGGATGTAGGTCAAGCCGGTTCCCCGCGGCCGTGGGAGGGTGGCGGCCCCGTTCGCCGGGGCCGCCCTGAGGCGTCAGGCCGCGAGCCAGACCTTGTGGAAGTTCAGGTTCGACCCGTTCGGATGGACGATGGTGTCGAGCCCCATGACGTTCGGCTGGGCCGCGATGGTGCCGTTCCGGAACCACAGGATGATGTCGAGCACCTCGTCGTGGATGATCTGCTGGACCTGCTTGTAGACCTCGGCCCGCGCCATCGGATCGACGATGCCGCGCGCCTCCGTCGTCAGCCGGTCGATCTCGGGGTTCGAGATCGAGCGGTAGTTGAACGCGCCTTCCGAGTTCCAGAGGCTGTAGTAGAGGAAGTCCGACTCCCACAGCGTGAAGAAGTTCATCATCGACATCTCGAAGTCGCGGTCGATCCAGCACTGTGACAGCCAGTCGGCCCAGGTCAGCTGCTCGATCGTCATCTCCACGCCGATTTCGCGGAGCCATTCGGCGATGATCTGCGCGGATTCGATGTGGTAGGGGTAGTTCGTCGTGGCCTTGAACACGACCTTGAGCGTCCCCGCGGGATACCCCGCCTCCTCCAGCAGCGCCTTCGCCTGCGCGAGGTCCTGCGCCCGCGGCGTCAGCGCGGAGTTGTAGGCGGCCGACGTCGGGTAGGACGGCGAGGCGGTCGGCGCCCCCTGGCCCCAGAGCGCGCCTTCGAGCAGCGCCTCCTTGTCGATGGCGAGGTCGAAGGCCATCCGTACGCGCGGGTCCTTGAAGGCTTCGAACTTCGCCTGGTTGAGGTTGATGAAGTCCCAGTTGAGCGGGAACCACTTCACGACCTTGAGGTTCGCGTTCCCCTCGATCTCGGCCACGCGGTCGGCCGGGATGTCGTTGATCATGTGCAACTCGCCCGTCTGGAGCCCGGTGAGCCGCGTCGTGTTCTCGCTGATCTCGCGGATCGTGATCCGGTCGAGGTAGGCGGGGCCGCCGTAGTAGTCGTCGAACCGCTCGAGTTCGACCACAACCCCGGGAGTGTAGCTCACGAACTTGAAGGGACCTGCGCCCACCGGAGTCGTGCCCTGGGTCGGGCCGGAGTCGACCGGCATCACGACGCCCGCGCCGTTCTCGGCCAGCCGGCTCAGGAAGGGCGCGTTGACGGAGCTCATCCGGATGACGACGGTCAGGTCGTCCGGCGTCTCGATCGCGGCCACGTTGTTGAAGACCTCGAAGTTCACGGCACCCGTCGCCGGGTCCTTGCAGCGTTCGAACGAATACTTCACGTCGGCCGAGGTCATGGTCGCGCCGTTGTGGAACTTGACGTCAGGGCGCAGGCGGAAGGTGTAGGTGAGCCCGTCGTCGGCGACCTCGAAGCTTTCGGCGAGGTTCGGGATGACGTTCAGGTTCTCGTCCACCGTCACGATGGAGGCGTGGACGTTCTGGAGCACGCGGCTTGTCGATGCCGTGCCGGTCTGGTGCATGTCGAGGTTCTGCACCGTCTCGGAATGGCCCCAGATCAGCGTGCCGCCCGTCACCGGCTCTGACTGCGCCAGCGCCGCAGTGGGGGCGAGCTTCGCCAGCACCATGGTCCCGCCGGCCATGGCCGTCGTTCTCAGGAAATCCCGTCTTCTCATGTCGTCACCTCCTGTTGGACCGCCGGAGCCCGGACGGTCGTTTGATCACGAAGTCGCACCGGGGTCGTTCGGGAAGGTGGGGCGGTCCTCCGCCACGCCAAGTTCCCGTTCGAGCGCCAGCCCGAAGTTCAGAAGCGGCCCCTCCTCGAAGAGCCGCCCCCAGAGCGAGATGCCCTGCGGCACGCGGAAGAGCGGGCCCTGTTCGCCCGGTTCGGTGAAGGACACGCCCTTGGCCGAGAGCGTCCCCCGGTGGCGGGTGTGGAGCATCTCGAACCCCGCGCGCAGGTGCAGGCAGGGGTGGCCGGTGTAGTTCGAGGCCACCAGCATCGGGCCGGTGCTGTAGGGGCCGATCAGGATGTCGATCTCGCGGAAGAGCCGGTCGAGCGCCTCCATCACCCGGTAGCGCAGGCGGTCGAGTTCCACGTGGTCCACCGCCGACAGGAACCACGCCTTGCGCATCGTGTTCGGCCAGGCGCCGTCGTCCTGCCAGGTGAGCGTGTCGTCGAGCCCGTCGAGCGTGAGTTCCTTGTGGAGCGCGGTGGCCTCCGCATAGACGATGTTCATCAGCGCGAAGTAGGGGAGGTCGGGGAGCGAAGCTTCCACGACCTCGACCCCCAGCCGTTTGGCTGCGTCGAGCGCCGCGTGGTCCACGGCGGTCGCGCCTTCGCCGAAGGCCTCTGGCAGGTATCCGACCTTGAGCCCTGCGATGGCCGCCTGAGCGTCGAACACGAACGGCGCGTCGATGGAGCCGCGATCCGCCGGATCGCCGCCGTTGATCGCCGCGAGCACCATCGCGGTGTCCTCGACCGACCGGCAGATCGGGCCGACCTTGTCGAGGCTCGGGCAGAGCGCCATGGCGCCCGCGCGGCTCACCCGTCCGAAGGTGGGGCGAAGGCCCGTGGTTCCGCAGCGCTGCGACGGCGAGGTGATCGACCCCAGCGTCTCCGTCCCGATGGAGAAGGCGCAGAGCCCCGCCGCCGTGGCCGAGGCCGACCCTGCCGACGAGCCCGAGGAGCCTTCGGCGAGGTTCCAGGGGTTCTTCGTCTCGCCGCCATACCAGATGTCGTTGTAGGCAATGGCGCCCACGGTGGTCTTGCCCAGTAGGACCGCCCCCGCCCGGCGCAGGAGCGTGACGATCGTGGCGTCCGCCTTGGGTACGCGGTCGCGGTAGGGCTCCGCGCCCCAGCCGGTGACGACGCCCTTCGTGTCGAAGAGGTCCTTGAGCCCGTATGGCAGCCCGTGCAGCGGCCCGAGGCTCACGCCCGCCCGCGTCAGCGCGTCGGCGGCGTCGGCTTCCGCCAGTGCGATCTCGGGTGTGACCGTCGCGAAGCAGGAGAGCCGCGCGTTCAGGTCCGCGATGCGGGCGAGGTAGATCTCGGTCAGCCTCCGGCTCGAAAGCGCGCCCAGGCGAATCCACGCCGCGAGCCGATGTGCCGGTGCGAACGCGATGTCCTCGGCTGCTTCCGGCACGGGGCCCGGATCCGCTTCCGAGAACCTGAGGGACGAGCCGCCAGTGGGCATGCGAAAGCCGGGGAGCCTCGGGTCAAACCGGGACGCGGTCGGAGCCCCGTTCGGAAGCCGGAAGTCGCGGATCAGCTTCGCGCCCCCGATCTGCCCCTCCAGGTTGCCCACCATCTGCGCTCGCTCGTTCGGCGAAAGGGCAAGTCCGAGGACGCGTTCGGCCGCCGCTATGTCGTCCTCCGCCAAGGTCACGTCATTCATGTTGCCCGTCCGCTCCGCCGCTCTTCAGCATGAAAACCCCCCAAAACGCTTTCTTCCCAGGCCGCTCCTTCGGGGAGCTGTCCCTGTGCAAAGGCTGCGATGAAGACAGATGCAGAGTTTACTTTGTGACGACCGTGTCAAGGTCGGACGCCCCCGGCTCGCTGCCGATCTTCTTTCGAACGCCTGCCGTTTGGGCGATGTGGCTCGCTCTACGTCCTCGCGATTGACACGATGCGAACGAAGTCGAGGGTCGTTGGCTGAGAAGAACGTGGCCTGCGGTTCGGCGCTTCGCCCTTACGCTGGCACGCCCGCCGCGATCCGGCGCTGTCTGAGTCGGCCGCCGTTCCCTGCGGCAAGCTGGCCGAGGTCCAAAGTCTGCGCCTTTCCACAATTCCGCCCACCCTCCCCACGGAAGCGGGGCGGAACCCGCTCTCTCGTCTCGGTCTCGGTCCACATCTTCACGGCGCAAGCCTTGCCTCCCGCTCGAGCGCCGCGCGGTCGTGGATGCGCACGCTGCCCCGCCCCGTCTCGATCACGCCCGCCGCGATCAGCGCGCCCAGTGCCCGACGGAAGGCTGCCCGGCTCATGCCCGTCATCCTGCCCAGCTCCTCCTGCGTCGCCGCTACCCTTCCATCCGGCTGGGCAAGCCGGAGGAGCACGCGGGCGAACCGTGGACGCGCCGGCAGCACGAGCACCTCGGCCAGCGCCTGCGTCGCGAGAAATCCGTTCAGCGTGGCAAGGTGGTGGAGGTGGCGCCAGTCGCCCGGATGCTCATCGAGCACCCGGCGCAACGGCGCGTGCGGGATGCGGAACACGTCGCACGCCGTCGCGGCCACGACGGTGAGCATCCGCGGCACGCCCGACAAGAGCGCCCCGTCGCCCACCCAGAAGCCCGGCGGGGCGCGGTGGACCACGACGTCCTCGGCCCCGACAGGGACCGAGACGTCAAGAAGCCCGGACCCCAGCCCGAACAGCGCGTCGGGCTCCTCGCCCAGAAGATAGAGCGCGCGGCCCTTCGGCACGGACACCCACCGCCCGATGGCGATCATCCGATCCTGGAACCCGGGCGGCTGGACCGAAAGCCACCCCGTCTGCATGAGCGTCCTCAGGATCTTCGCCCGCGCGCCCTTGGTCTCCACGTCCAGCCTCCGCGATGCACTTCTTCCCTTTGTGCGACATTTGTCGCTCAGACGGTCGCCGCCAAGGACTAATCTCCGGCGCGCGCGACCAATGCAGGGAAACCGCCATGACCACCCGACGCCAGCTTCTCGGCTCCATCCCCGCCACCGGGGCCGCCTTCGCGCTTGGCGGCGCGCTTCTTGGCGAAGGTCCGGCCGCCGCGCAGACGCCGCGCCCCACGCTTCCCGGCCACTTCCACCCCAAGGGCAAGGCGCCGTCTCCCCATACCATCCGCGTGATCGAGGAGGCGAAGGCGACGCTCCCCTTCGCCGACACGCGCGACATCGAGGAGCAGGAGCGCGGCCTTATCGCCCGCCGCGCCGATCCCCGCATCATGGCCGATGCGGGCAACGTCGCCTTCGACATCTCGGACTACGATTTCCTGAACGGGACGGGGGACTTCGACTCGGTCCACCCCTCAACGACCCGCATCGCCCGCCTCAACAACAACTTCGGCCTCTACGAGGTCGTCCCCGGCATCTACCAGGTCCGCGGCTTCGACCTTTCGGACATGAGCTTCGTGCGCGGCAAGACGGGCTGGATCCTGATCGACGTGATGACCACGACCGAAACGGCGCGTGCTGCATGGGAGCTTTTCCAGGAGCATGTCGGCGAAGGGCTCCCGGTCACCGCCGTCATCTACTCCCACACCCACGGCGACCATTTCGGCGGCGTCCGCGGGGTCGTCACGGACGAGGACGTGGCTTCAGGGCGGGTCGAGATCATCGCGCCTGACGGGTTCATGCAGTTCACCATCTCGGAAAACGTCTACGCCGGGAACGCGATGAATCGCCGGCTCTTCTACCAGTACGGCCTCCTCCTCCCCGTCGCGCCCCATGGCTTCGTCACGCAAGGGCTGGGCCACCGCATCCCCGCCGGAGCCACGGGTCTCTTCGCCCCCACCCGCTTCGTGACCGAGGCCATCGAGGAGTTCGAGGTCGATGGCATCCGAATGGTGTTCCAGAACACGCCCAACACCGAAGCCCCGCGGGAGATGAACACCTGGATCCCCGACCTCAAGGCGCTCTGGATGGCCGAGAACGTCACCGCGACGCTGCACAACATCTACACGCTGCGCGGTGCTCCCGTGCGGGATCCGCTGAACTGGTCGCGCTACATCAACGAGACGCTATGGCTCTTCGGGCAGGAGGCCGAGGTGATGTTCGCCTCCCACCACTGGCCGCGCTGGGGCAACGACCGCATCCGCGAAATCCTGCGCGACCAGCGCGACCTCTACGCCAACATGAACAACCAGGTCCTGCACTACGCCAACCAGGGCGTGACCATCAACCAGATCCACAACGTCTACGAGGTGCCCGCGAGCCTGCAGCAGAAATGGCACTGCCGCGGCTACCACGGCTCCCCCGAACACAACGCCCGCGGCGTGGTCCAGCGCTACCTCGGCTTCTGGGACTGCAACCCGGCGACGCTGATCCCGCTGTCGCCCGAGGACTCCGCGCCGCTCTACGTGCAGATGATGGGTGGCGCGCCCGCGATCCTCGCGAAGGCCGCAGAACTCCACGACGCAGGCGACTACCTCCGCGCGACGGAGATCCTGAACAAGCTCGTGCTCGCCGAACCCGCGAACGCCGAGGCGAAGGACGCGCTGGCCGACGCCTTCGAGCAGCTGGGCTACCAGCAGGAAAACCCCGGCCTCCGCAACTCCTTCCTTGCCGCAGCCTACGAGCTCAGGACGGGAATCCCGCAAGGTGCCACCGCCAGTTCGTCGAGCCCCGACATCATCCGCGCGATGTCGACCGAGCTGTTCCTCAACTTCCTCGCCATCAAGATGGACAGCCGCCGCGCCGAAGGCTTCTCCTTCGTGATGAACCTTGTCACCCCCGACAACGGCGAACGCTTCGTGGCGGAGCTGTCGAACGCCACCCTGACGAACATTCAGGGCCATCAGGCGGGGGACGCGGACCTCACCCTCACGGTCAACCGGTCCGACCTCGAGCGGGTGATGGGTGGGGTGACGAGTTTGGAGGCGCTCCTTGCCGAGGGGGTGGCAAGGGCCGAGGGCGATCTCGCGATCCTGGGCCAGCTTGCTGCGCTCATGGTCGAGTTCGACCCCCGTTTCGAGATCATGCCAGGTACCCAGCGCCTCACGGAACTTGCCCAGGCAGAAGCGCTCGAGGCCGACATCGGCGCAGTGATCCCCGAGTAGGTCGACGAGCCACTCTCCTCGGCTGGCGCTTTCGGTGTCTGCGCGGATATGACGGGTTGGGCGGGCGCGCGGCTTCGCCAGGGTGTCGCGCACGAGGACCGGACAACTACATCACTCCGCAATGGTCGTCGCCTGTTCGAACCGACCCTGCGCAAACGGAGCCGCACGAACATGGATCGATCCTCGCGCCGGAGCAGCCGGTGATGGCAGTCGACAGCTTCGCCACCGCCACCGCAGCACTGCGGGCTCTTGTCGACGAGGCGGACCGCTACCTTGCCACGCTGCCCGGTCCGGGCGTCGCCGACGTGCGGGCAGGCGTCGCCGAATGGCGCCAAGGGCCGGTGACGCCTGCCGTCGCGACGACCGCCAATTCCGTGGTTTCGGCCCATCTGCCCGCGGCGCTGGCGCTTCTCGGCCTGGACCGGCCGACCCTTTCCCTCGCCATCGCAGAGGCAGCGCCTGCGCTGGACTGGGTCTCCTACGACCGCTATCCGCCCGCCGACATCGGTCCGTCCTTTGCAAGAGGCCACGCCTACGCTCGGATCATCGGCGACGGCGCGACGATACCCGCCCGCGACTTCGACCTCGGTCTGTTCCTGATCGCCCCGCACGTGCTCTACCGCGATCACCACCACCCTGCGCCGGAGCTCTACGCTCCGCTGACCGGGCCGCATGGCTGGCGCTTTGCCCCCGGTGCACCGCTGATCATGAAGCACGCGCACGAGCCGGTGTGGAACCCGCCCGACGAGCCGCACGCAACGAAGGTCGGTGCGGTGCCGTTCCTGTGCCTCTACGGCTGGACGCGCAACGTGGACCTGCCGGCCCGCGTGATGCCGGCCGACGACTGGCCGGAACTCGAGGACTTGCGCCTTGAACCCTGACGGCTGCGCCGAGAGCCCGTCGCGCGCGCGGATGCCCGCGCTGGTCGATGCGCTGCATGTCCGGCAGCACGTCGAGGATGACCTCGAACGGCAGGACCGCCCCGAGCGCCGCGACGACCGCGAGGATCCGGAGCCTGTTCGCGCTCGCGAGGGCGCACCGAGCGGTCAGGTCGAATAGTCGTCGATCAGGGGGCTCGGCTTCGCGAACCTCTCGAGCTCCGCAGGATCGCCGATGGAGACGCGGTTGCCGGTCACGACGACGCCATACGCCTGAAGGCTCTTGAACGCGCGGCTCAGGTTCTCCGGGGTCATGCCGAGGAAGGACGCAAGCCGCCATTTCTCGGTATCGAGGTCGAATTCCCGCGCTCCGCCTGCCGCCTTGTGCTGCCGAAGGATGTGGTTGGCCAGGCGTTCAAGAGAGGTCCTGAGCTTGAGGTCCTTCGTGTTCTTGATGACGCTCCGGTAGCACTGCGCGAGTTCCACGACGATCGACCGGGCGAAGACGGGATCGACATCGAAGACCTCCCGAACGCCCGCGCTCGGAATCAGCGCGACGCGGCTCTTTTCGGTCGTACGGGCGGACATCAGGTAGGGCGCGTTGCGGATCGTGGCAGCGAGGATGAAAGTCGACACGGGCCGTAGCGTCGCCATCCGGGTCTCGCGACCGTTCCACGCCGCGAAGAGATCGACCGAGCCGGACAGCACGACATGGAGGAAGTCGCTCGGCTCGCCCTCGGTGATGAGCTCGATCTGCGGTGGGAAGTTCTGCACGAAGGAGCCGCGCATGAGACGCTGGAAAGACCCGTCCTGCATGTCGGCGAAGAGGTCGAGCTTCTTGACCTCGAGATAGTGTGACTCGGGCATGCCGATCCCGCCTCCCTGAGTGACCTGACATTTATCAAGGAACGGTTTGATCGCAGTCAAGAGCCGATTTGACCGAGGCGCAGCGAGACCTTGACCACTCCCGGCCCTCGACCCCACATTTTTCGCTAAACCATTTATTTCGCTGCAAAATTCCTGATTTCTGATCCAGATCAAGAGCGCTTGGCGCCCGCCGCCCACAGAAGGTTCCCGACCAAGGCCGCACAGGACCCGGTCCATGCAACCGCAGGAGGGACAGATGGACGTGATGCTGGCGTACGACCATTCGCGCAACGCGCGGATCGCGCTCGACTCCGTGAGGGAGATGTTCGGACCGCTCAAGCCCACAGTGACTCTGATCTCCGTGATCGAGGATGTGGGCAGCGCGACGGGGGAGGCCGACGAGCTGTTTTCCGAGCAATATGCCGTGCAGAAGGCCGGCGTCGAGGCGGCGGCGGCCGAACTTCTCGCCGCGGGCATGCCGGCGAAGGTGATCCTCGCCGAGGGCGACGCGCGCAAGATGATCCTGCGCGCGACCGAGGAGAAGAAGCCCGACCTTCTCGTGATGGCGCGCCACAGCCACCAGCCGGACTCCGGCCCTCTGGGGTTCCTGACCAAGCGGCTCGACGCGCTCGTGGAGGAATTCGACCACATGACGTTCGGCTCGGTCTCGGCCTTCCTTGCCCGGCGTGTGAAGTGCCCGATCCTCATCATCCCGACCCATGCGCACGCCCCGGCCGCGCAGGCGGCCGAATAGCGGGGGGCGCATCATGCAGGTGTCAGACCTCTTCCGCGTCCGCAACCGCGAGATCCGCGCGCTTCACCTGACCTGGATCGCGTTCTTCATCACCTTCTACGTCTGGTTCAACATGGCGCCGCTCGCGTCGTCCATGCTGGCCTCGGCCGACTGGCTGACGAAGGACGACATCCGCCTCTTCGCCATCGCCAACGTCGCCCTGACCATCCCCGCGCGCATCCTCGTCGGCATGGCGCTCGACCGCTGGGGGCCGCGACGGGTGTTCTCGGTGCTCATGGTCACGATGGCCGTGCCCACCGTCTTCTTCGCCTTCGGCACGACCGCGATGCAGCTCTTCATCGCGCGGCTCGTGATGAGCTCGGTCGGCGCGTCCTTCGTCGTCGGCATCCACATGACCGCGCTCTGGTTCAAGCCGCGCGACATCGGCTTCGCCGAGGGCTTCTACGCCGGCTGGGGCAACTTCGGCTCGGCCGCGGCCGCCATGACCATCCCGACGGTTGCGCTCGTGCTCTACGGCGGTCCCGAGGGCTGGCGTTGGGCGGTGGCGACGTCGGGCGCGATCATGGCGCTCTATGGCGTGTTCTACTGGTTCGCGATCACCGACGGCCCCACCGCCGACACGCATCGCAAGCCGCGCAAGGCCATGGCGCTCGAAGTGTCGAGCTACCGCGACCTCGCGCTTCTCGTGATCTTCACCGTGCCGCTGATCGGGATCCTGTCGATCCTCGTCTATCGGGTGCAGATGATGGGCTACATCGACGGCTTCGTCGCGGCCACCTGCTATTCGGCGATCGTGGTGCTCGTCATCTACCAGGTCTGGCAGGTGCTGCGCGTCAACCTTCCGATCCTGCGGAAGGGCGTGCCCGAGGACGACCGCTACCCCTTCAGCTCGGTCGCCGCGCTCAACACGACCTATTTCGCGAACTTCGGCGCCGAACTCGCGGTGGTGTCGATGCTGCCGCTGTTCTTCCAGGAGACCTGGGGGCTGAACCCGGTGACGGCGGGCCTGATCGCGGCCTCCTTCGCCTTCGTGAACCTCTTCGCGCGGCCGATGGGCGGGCTCGTCTCCGACCGGCTCGGCAACCGGCGCTTCGTGATGCTGGCGTACATGCTGGGCATCGCGGGGGGCTTCCTGATGATGGGGCTTCTCAATTCCTCCTGGCCGCTCGTCATCGCGGTGGCCATCACCATCATGTGCAGCTTCTTCGTGCAGGGGGCGGAAGGCGCGACCTTCGGGATCATCCCGTCGATCAAGCGGCGTGTCACCGGCCAGATCGCCGGCATGGCGGGGGCCTACGGGAACGTGGGCGCGGTCTTCTACCTCTTCGTCTTCATGTTCGTCACGCCCTCGCAGTTCTTCTTCATCATCGCGGCGGGCGCGGCGATCTCCTGGGTGGTCTGCTTCTTCTGGCTGAAGGAGCCCGAAGGCGGGTTCGGCGAGGAATATGTCCTCTCCTCGGTCGATCATGCCATTGCCGACGAGGCGCGCCGGAAGCGGCAGGCCGAGGCGGAGCTCGTCCGGATCTTCGGCGGGACTCAGGCCGTGGCTCTCGCCCACCGGGGCGACAGCCTGACACTGACCGCGAAGTTCCGCGACCTCGACGACCTCAGCGCCGCGATCGCCCGACTTGGCCGCGGGGACCCGCAAGCAGCCGAATGACCTCTCGCCCGGCGGCCCGCGCCGCCGGGTGCACCATTCGATCCGCGCCCGCCCGAGGGCCTGCGCGACAGAACAGAAAGGGACAGAAGATGACTGTCACCACCCCCGAGCCGGGACGGTCCTCCGGCACATGGCTGCCAAGCTGGCAACCCGAGGAAGCGGCCTTCTGGGAGGCGCAGGGCAAGGGCCGGGCCTGGCTCACCCTGATCCTCACCACTGCCGCGCTGACGATGGCCTTCATCACCTGGTTCCTCGTCTCGGCGCTCGTGGTGCGGCTGCCGCAGATCGGCTTCCAGTTCACCTCGAGCCAGCTGTTCTGGCTCGCCGCGATGCCGGGCCTCGCCGGCGGCACGCTGCGGCTCGTGCACATGTTCCTCACGCCCATCTACGGGGCGCGGCATGTGGTGAGCCTTTCGACGCTCTCGCTCCTGATCCCGCTCGTGGGCTGGTTCTACGCGGTGCAGAGCCCCACGACGCCCTACTGGGTGCTGATGCTCCTCGCCTTCCTCGCGGGTCTCGGCGGCGGAAACTTCTCGTCCTTCATGCCCTCGACCTCGATGTTCTTCCCCAAGCGCCTGCAGGGCACGGCGCTCGCCGTCCAGGCGGGGATCGGCAACTTCGGCGTCTCGGTCGTGCAGTTCGTCACCCCCTGGGTCATCGGCTTCGCGCTTCTGGGCGGGGTGGCCTGGCTGGGCGAGCCGCAGACGATGGTGAAGAACGGGGTGGAGACGCAGGTCTGGCTCCAGAACGCGCCGCTCGTGATGATCCCCTTCGTCGCGGTCTTCGGCATCACCGCCTGGCTGTTCCTCAAGTCGATCCCGATCACCTCCAACTTCCGCGAGCAGTTCGACATCTTCCGCTCGGGCCACACCTGGGCGCAGACCTCGCTCTACATCATGACGTTTGGCGGCTTCTCAGGGTTGGCCGCGACCTTCCCGCTCCTGATCCGTCAGGTCTACGGCGGCTTCGAAGGGGCGCCCGACCCGCTTGCCTGGGCGTTCTGGGGGCCGCTCGTGGGCTCGGCGAGCCGCGTGCTTGCGGGGCCGATCTCGGACCGCCTGGGCGGCGCGAAGGTGACCCACTGGGCGGGTCTCGGCATGATCGCCTGCGCGGGCTACGTGGCCTGGATCGTGGGCGGGGCCGACAGCATGGCCTCCTTCCCGAGCTTCGTGGGCGCGATGCTTGCGCTCTTCTTCTTCGCGGGCGTCGGCAACGCCTCGACCTTCAAGCAGATGCCGATGCTTTTCCCGCCGCGTCAGGGCGGGGGCGTGATCGGCTTCACCGCCGCGGTCGCCGCCTACGGTCCCTTCCTCTTCGGGATGCTCTTTGCCTGGTCCTTCGCGACCTACGCCTCGGCCGCACCGGTCTTCTACGGGCTCGCCGTCTTCTTCGCCTTCAACGTGGCGCTGAACTGGGTGCTCTACGCCCGGAAGAACGCGCCCTTCCCCTGCTGACGCCGCCGCGGGGCCGTAGGAACGGCCCCGCGCCCCTCACACGATTAGGAGAGAGCCAGTGAGCCATCTTCTCGACCGAATGAACTTCCTCCAGCCGAAGGAGCTCGAGCGCTTCTCGAACGGCTACGGCCAGGTGACGCGTGAAGACCGCTCGTGGGAGGAGACCTACCGGAACCGCTGGCGGCACGACAAGGTCGTGCGCTCGACCCACGGGGTGAACTGCACGGGCTCGTGCTCGTGGAAGATCTACGTGAAGTCGGGGATCGTCACCTGGGAAACCCAGCAGACCGACTACCCACGCACGCGCCCCGACCTGCCGAACCACGAACCCCGTGGCTGTGCGCGCGGCGCCTCCTACAGCTGGTATCTCTACTCCGCGAACCGCGTGAAGAACCCGCTGGTGCGGGGCCGGCTCATGAAGGCTTGGCGCCGGATGCGCGAGACGATGAGCCCGGTGGCGGCGTGGTCCGCGATTCAGAACGACCCGATCCTGCGGGCGAGTTACGTCGAAACGCGCGGCAAGGGCGGCTTCGTGCGCGCCACCTGGGACGAGGCGACCGAGATCGTGGCGGCCGCGAACGCCTACACCACGAAGACCTACGGCCCCGACAGGGTCTTCGGCTTCTCGCCGATCCCGGCCATGTCGATGGTCTCCTATGCCGCGGGCTCCCGCTACCTCAGCCTGCTCGGCGGGGTCTGCATGAGCTTCTACGACTGGTACTGCGACCTGCCGCCCGCATCGCCCATGACCTGGGGCGAGCAGACCGACGTGCCGGAAAGTGCCGACTGGTACAACGCCGGTTACCTGCTGATCTGGGGTTCGAACGTGCCGCAGACGCGGACGCCCGACGCGCATTTCTACACCGAAGCCCGCTACCGCGGCACGAAGTCGGCGGTCATCTCGCCCGACTACTCGGAAGCCGCCAAGTTCGGCGACGTCTGGCTGAACGCCAAGCAGGGCACGGACGCCGCGCTCGCCATGGCCTTCGGCCACGTCATCCTGCGCGAGTTCCACCTCGACCGGCAGGCGCCATACTTCGAGGACTACTGCCGGAAGTATTCGGACTTCCCGATGCTGGTGCAGCTCGAGGACAAGGACGGGCGCCTGATCCCGGGCCGGTTCCTGCGCGCGGCCGACCTGGATGGCACGCTCGGCGAGGCCGTGAACCCCGAATGGAAGACGGTCGCCATCGACGAGGTCTCGGGCGGGCTCGTGTCGCCCAACGGGGCGATCGGCTACCGCTGGGGCGAGGAGCACGGCGAGTGGAACCTCGAGGAGAAGGCGGGCGGCGCCGAGACGCGGCTCAGGATGTCGCTGATCCTTGACGAGGACCATGACGAGGTCGCGGGCGTGGACTTCCCCTACTTCGGGGCCGACGCGACCGAAGCCTTCTCGACCGGCGACCGGCGGCCGAACGTGCTGACGAAGAACGTCCCCGTGAAGCGCATCCGCACGGCCAAGGGCGAGGTGGCCGTGGCCACCGTCTTCGACCTCTTCTGCGCGAACTACGGGCTCGACCGGGGCCTCGGCGGCGATTGGGTCGCGACGTCCTATGACGAGGACATCCCCGGCACGCCTGCCTGGGCCGAGAAGATCACAGGCGTCAAGGCCGACAAGATCGCCCATGTCGCCCGCGAGTTCGCCTCGACCGCCGAGAAGACCGGGGGCCGTTCGATGATCATCATCGGCGCGGCGATGAACCACTGGTACCACATGGACATGAACTACCGCGGCGTCATCAACATGCTGGTGATGTGCGGGTGCGTGGGCCAGTCGGGCGGCGGCTGGGCGCATTACGTGGGGCAGGAGAAGCTGCGCCCGCAGACCGGCTGGACGCCTCTGGCCTTCGCGCTCGACTGGGGCCGCCCGCCCCGGCACATGAACTCGACCTCGGCCTGGTATGCCCACACCGACCAGTGGCGCTACGAGACGCTGACGGCGGGCGAGATCCTGTCGCCCACCGCGCCGGACGGCGACTGGGACATCAGCCTGATCGACTACAACATCCGGGCGGAACGCATGGGCTGGCTGCCCTCTGCGCCCCAGCTCAAGACCAACCCGCTGGAGGTCGCGAAGGCCGCGAAGGCGGCGGGCAAGGCGATCCCGGCCTATGTGGCCGAGGAACTGAAGGCCGGCCGGCTCGAGATGTCCTGCGAGGACCCGGACGCGCCGGAGAACTGGCCGCGCAACCTGTTCGTCTGGCGGTCGAACCTGCTGGGGTCTTCGGGCAAGGGCCACGAATACTTCCTCAAGCATCTGCTCGGCACCGATCACGGCGTCCTGGGGCGCGATCTGGGCGAGGAAGGCGGGCAGCTGCCGAAGGAAGCGAGGTGGCACGATCAGGGGCCGCGCGGCAAGCTCGACCTCCTCGTGACCATCGACTTCCGGATGAGCACCACCTGCGTCTACTCCGACATCGTCCTGCCGACAGCGAGCTGGTACGAGAAGAACGACCTCAACACCTCGGACATGCACCCCTTCATCCACCCGCTCCAGGCGGCGGTGGACCCGGCCTACGAGTCGAGGTCCGACTGGGAGATCTTCAAGGCCATCGCGAGGAAGTTCCAGGAGGTCGCGCCCGAGATCCTCGGTGTCGAGACCGACATCGTGGCGCTGCCGATCCTGCACGACACGGCCGGAGAGATCGCGCAGGACGAGGTCCGCGACTGGAAGCGCGGCGAATGCGACCTGATCCCCGGTCGCACCGCCCCGAACTTCGTGCCCGTCGAGCGGGACTACACCGCGCTCCACGACCGCTTCGTGGCGCTCGGGCCGCTGATGGACAAGCTCGGGAACGGGGGCAAGGGCATCTCGTGGAACACCGAGCACGAGGTGCAGGCGCTCCGCGACCTGAACGGCGTCTGGGAGGACGGCCCCGCGAAGGGCTGCGCGAGGATCGTGACCGACATCGACGCGGCCGAAGTCATCCTCATGCTCGCGCCCGAGACGAACGGCGAGGTCGCGGTCAAGGCGTGGGAGGCGCTGTCGAAGGCCACGGGGCGCGAACACGCGCATCTGGCGCTGCCCAAGGAAGACGAGAAGATCCGCTTCCGCGACATCGCGGCCCAGCCGCGCAAGATCATCTCGTCCCCCACCTGGTCTGGACTTGAGAGCGAGAAGGTCTGCTACAACGCAGGCTACACCAACGTCCACGAACTGATCCCATGGCGCACGCTCACAGGACGCCAGCAGCTCTACCAGGATCATCTGTGGATGCGGGCGTTCGGGGAGGGCTTCATGTCCTACCGGCCGCCAGTGGACCTGAAGACCATCACCGCCGAGATCAACTCGGACGCCCGCGACAACGCCCCTCATGTGGTGCTGAACTTCATCACGCCGCACCAGAAGTGGGGCATCCATTCCACCTATTCCGACAACCTCCTGATGCTGACGCTCAATCGCGGCGGTCCGGTGATCTGGATTTCGGAGAACGACGCCGCGAAGGCCGGGATCGTCGATAACGACTGGGTGGAGCTCTACAACGCGAACGGTGCTCTGACCGCCCGGGCGGTCGTCTCCCAGCGCATGAAGGACGGAACGACCTTCATGTACCACGCGCAGGAGAAGATCGTGAACACGCCCGGGTCGGAGAAGACCGGCAAGCGCGGGGGCATCCACAACTCGGTCACCCGCGCCCTCCTGAAGCCCACCCACATGATCGGCGCCTACGCCCAGCAGTCCTACGGGTTCAACTACTACGGCACCGTGGGCGCGAACCGGGACGAGTTCGTCGTCGTCAGGAAGATGAACGAGGTCGACTGGCTCGATGCCGAGAAGACCTGGGAAGCGACCGCAAAGGAGGCCGCGGAATGAGAATTCGTGCACAGATCGGCATGGTGCTGAACCTCGACAAATGCATCGGGTGTCACACCTGCTCCGTCACCTGCAAGAACGTGTGGACGAGCCGCGAGGGCGTCGAATACGCGTGGTTCAACAATGTCGAGACGAAGCCGGGCACCGGCTATCCGACCGACTGGGAGAACCAGACGCGCTGGAAGGGCGGCTGGGAGCGCACCGCCTCGGGCAAGCTCCAGCCCCGGCAGGGGTCGAAGTGGCGCATCCTCGCCAACCTCTTCGCCAACCCCGACCTGCCCGAGATCGACGACTACTACGAGCCCTTCGACTTCGACTACGACCACCTGAAATCCGCCCCCGAAATGGAGGCGTTCCCCACCGCGCGCCCCCGGTCGAAGATCACCGGCGCGCGGATGGAGAAGATCGAGAAGGGCCCGAACTGGGAGGAGATCCTCGGCGGCGAGTTCTCCAAGCGCTCCGAGGACTACAATTTCGAGGGGATCGAGAAGCAGATTTACGGGGAGTACGAGAACACCTTCATGATGTATCTCCCCCGGCTCTGCGAGCACTGCCTGAACCCGGCCTGCGCCGCGTCCTGCCCGAGCGGAGCGATCTACAAGCGCGAGGAGGACGGGATCGTCCTCATCGACCAGGAAAAGTGCCGGGGCTGGCGGATGTGCGTCTCGGGCTGCCCCTACAAGAAGGTCTACTACAACTGGTCCACGGGAAAGTCCGAGAAATGCACGCTCTGCTACCCGCGCATTGAATCGGGCAACCCCACGGTCTGCTCGGAAACCTGCGTGGGCCGCATCCGCTATCTCGGCGTCATGCTCTATGACGCCGACAGGATCGAGGCGGCGGCGAACGCGGCGTCCGAGACGGACCTCTACGATGCACAACTCGGCGTCTTCCTCGACCCCAACGATCCGGTGGTGATCGAGACGGCGCGCGCCGACGGCATCCCCGCGGACTGGATCCGCGCCGCGCAGGAAAGCCCGATCTGGAAGATGGCGATGGAGTGGAAAGTAGCCTTCCCGCTTCACCCCGAATACCGGACGCTGCCGATGGTGTGGTACATCCCGCCGCTCTCGCCGATCCAGAACGCGGCGGAGGCGGGCGCGATCGGCATGGACGGCGCGATGCCGGACGTCCGCAACCTGCGCATCCCGCTCCGCTATCTCGCCAACATGCTGACCGCAGGCGACGAGGCACCGGTGGCGCAGGCGCTCGAACGGATGCTCGCGATGCGGGCCTACATGCGGTCGAAGACCATCGAAGGCGTGATCGACGAAGGGATCGCCGCGCGCGTGGGCCTTTCGGGCCGCGTGATCGAGGACATGTACAAGATCATGGCGCTGGCCGACTACGAGGACCGCTTCGTGATCCCAACGACCCACCGCGAGCAGGTCGAGGAGGCCTACGACCTCAAGGGCGGCTGCGGCTTTACCGACGGCAACGGCTGCTCCACGGGCATCTCGAAGCCGTCGCTTTTCGGGGGCAGGAAGCGCCCCCTCCGCATGCCCGAGGAGGCGCGCTGATGAACCCGCGAGTGCAAGACCGGACGCTCAAGGCCCTGTCACTGGTCCTGAGCTATCCCACGGCAGGGCTGGCCGACGCCATGCCCCAGATCGGCGGGGTCCTCCTGTCGGACCGGCGCCTCACGGCGCTGGCCCGGCGCGACCTCTGCCCGCTTCTCGACAGTCTCGGGATCGACGACCTCTACGACCTTCAGGAGCGCTACGTCGCGCTCTTCGACCGGTCGCGGACGCTGTCCCTGAACCTCTTCGAGCATGTCCACGGCGAGAGCCGGGATCGCGGCGGCGCCATGGTGTCGCTTCTCGAGACCTACCGTGGGGCCGGGTTCGAACCCGCCACCACGGAGCTGCCCGACCACCTGCCGGTCCTTCTGGAGTTCCTCGCCACGCGCCCCGAACGCGAGGCGCAGGAGACCCTTGCGGATGGGGCGCACATCTTCGAGGCCCTCCGCGAACGGCTCGACCGCCGCGAAAGCCCCTATGGCGCGGTGTTCGCCGCCCTGTTCCAGCTTGCCGGTGTGGCGGCCGACGCGGCCGCGGTGGCCGAGCTTCTCGACCAGCCCGAGGTGGACCCCGACGACCTCGCGGCGCTCGATGCGACCTGGGAGGAAAGCGAGGTCCGCTTCGGCCCCGACCCCAACGCAGGCTGCCCTGCGAGCCGCGAGATGCTCGCGCGCATGGCCGTCCCCGTGTCCTCCACCGGCGTCGCCGCGGAATAGGAGACCAGACCGATGTTCGAGACATTCGACCTCAACTTCATCCTCTTCGGCGTCATGCCCTATGTGGCGCTCACCGTGTTCCTCGTGGGGTCCATCGCCCGCTACGAACGCGACCCCTTCACCTGGAAAAGCTCGTCCTCCCAGCTCCTGCGCCGCAAGCAGCTGATCTGGGGCTCGATCCTGTTCCATGTGGGCATCCTGACGGTGTTCGTCGGCCACATGGTGGGGCTCTTCACGCCGGTCCGGGTGCTCGACACGCTGGGCATCCCCTACGCCCTCAAGCAGTGGATGGCGGTCCTCATCGGCGGGCCCGCGGGCGTGGCCGCGCTGATCGGCGCGACGATGCTCCTGCATCGGCGGCTCTTCGATCCGCGCATCCGCGTCACATCAAGCCTCCCCGACATCCTCATCCTGGGGCTGATCTGGCTCCAGCTCGTGATCGGGCTTCTCACCATCACCCAGACGCTCCAGCACATGGACGGCGAGAAGATGGTCCTGTTCATGCAATGGTCGCAGAGCGTGGTGACGTGGAACGTCAACGCCTGGACCACGGTCGTGGACGTGCACTGGCTCTACAAGCTGCACATCTTCCTCGGGCTGATCATCACGATGCTGTTCCCCTTTACGCGGCTCGTGCACATCTTTTCGGGGTTCGCCGCGCCCTTCCGCTACCTGTTGACCCGGCCCGGCTACCAGATCGTCCGGTCGCGCCGGAGCCAGGCGTTCCCCGTGCGAAAGGGTTCCGCAACCATCGCGAAGACAGCGGCCCCGGAGCGCGCTCTGGCCTCCATGGGGTCGGTGGCGAAGCCGGCGGAGTGAGGGCGATGAACGCCGCCCTCTTCCCCGACCTCGTCGTGAACGGCGAAAGCGTGCCTCACGCGGTCGTCGCGGCCGAGACGCAGAACCACGCCGCACCCAAGGGCAAGCCGGGGCTTGCCTGGCGCAAGGCCGCGAATGCGGTAGCGATCCGCACGCTCCTTCTGCAGGAGGCGCGCGCACGCGGCATCCCGGCGGACGCGGCCGAGGTTGGGCCGGGCCGCGTGGAGACCGAGGAGGAGGCCCTGATCCGGGGCCTTCTCGACACCGCGTTGGAGGTGGAGACGCCTTCGAAGGAGGCGATCCGCGCAGAATGGGCGCGCGATCCCACCCGCTTCCGCGCGCCGCCGCTGTGGGAGGTCTCCCACATCCTCCTCGCCTGCGACCCGCGCGATGCTGTGGCACGCGAGGCCCTGCGCCCCCGGGCCGCTGACCTCGCCGCGCAGGCGACAGCGAACCCAACCTCCTTCGCCCGCCTCGCGCGGGAGGCCAGCGACTGCGGCTCGAAGACCTCGGGCGGCGCGCTCGGTCAGCTCGGCCCCGGCGACACGGTCCCGGAGTTCGAAGCCGCCCTGCGCAGGCTCGGCGAGGGCGAGGTCACGGCCGAGCCGGTCCTCACCCGCCACGGCTGGCACGTCATCCGGATGGATGCGCTGGCCGAAGGCGCTGTCCTGCCGTTCGAAGCGGTGCGCCCGCGCATCGTCGAGGCGATGGAGAAGGCAGCCTGGACCCGTGCCGCCCATGCCTTCGTGGAAGGTCTCGTGGCCACGGCGACCATCACCGGCGCCGAGCTTTCGCAGAACCAGGAGGCAGGCCGATGACGCGGTTCGAACGGATCGACCGCCCCGGCTGCGGCTGCGAAGTGAGTGAAGGCCAGGGCCCTTCCGTGACGATGGATGAGGCGCTTGCCCGGATCGCCGCGGAAGCGGTCGCCATCGACGACCACGAGGTTGTGCCGCTCAGGCAGGCGCGGGGTCGCGTTCTGGCCGCACCGGTGGAGGCCCGCGCGATGACGCCGCCCTTCGACGCCGCGGCGATGGACGGCTACGCAGTGTCGACCACGGCCTTCTCAGGGTCTGGTCCGTGGACCTTCGACGTCACGGGCCGTGTGCCAGCAGGAACATCCGGCACCGCGCACATCGCACGCTTCGAGGCCCTCCGCGTCCTCACCGGCGCGCCGCTGCCGGAGGGTGCCGATGCCGTGGTCATGCAGGAGAACACTATCCGCCGCGGCGACAGCATTACGGTCGCGCGGCGGCCAGAGCCAGGCGAGAACATCCGTCGCGCGGGCGACGACATGGCAAGGGGGGCGCTGATTCTGGAGCCGGGCCACCTGCTCGGGCCAAGGGACATCGCCGCCGCGGCCGCGGCGGGTCACGGCGCGGTCACCGTTCGGCGCCCCCTGCGGGTCGCCCTCCTCGTCACCGGCGACGAGACCGCGATGCCGGGGGAGGCGCGCGCCGCGGCGCAGATCTGGGACGTCAACTCGCCGATGCTGGCGGCGGCCCTCACGAGGTCGGCCATCGACCTCGTGACCGTTCGCCGCTGTTCCGACCACCGCGCGACAACCGCGAGAGCGCTGGCCGAAGCTGCCACCTCCGCCGATCTCGTCGTCACGACCGGCGGCGTCTCCGTCGGAGACGAGGACCACGTCAAGCCCGCCATGCGCGCACTCGGCGCGACGATGGTCTTCAGCGGCGTCGCCATGAAGCCGGGCAAGCCCGTCTCCTTCGGCAGGATCGGGTCGGCGTTCTGGCTGGGCCTGCCCGGCAACCCGCTTTCGGCCTGGGTATGCTGGACGCTGTTCGGAACCGCGCTCGTGCAGGCGCTATGCGGCGCGGTGCAGGCTTCGACCACGAGACGCCATGTCGTCACGGGGCGGAGTATCCGGCGCAAGACCGGGCGCTGCGAGGTCAGGCCGGCATGGCTCGCCGGCTTCGACGCGATGGGGCGCGAGATCGTCGATTTCGACCCCTCGGTGCAGTCGAACCGGGTCGCGGGTCTGCCGCGCGCTGACGGCGTCATCCTTCTTCCGGCCGAGGCCGATTGGCTTCCCGAGGGTGCGCTCGTCGAATTTCAGCCATTCGGGGACATGTGAGGAGAGACAAATGAACATCGCCTACACCATGGCGCCCGGGCGCGGCGACACGGACCTTCTGCTCCTGCAACTCGCCCGCGATCTCGGCGCCCGAGGCTGGCGGACCTCCGGGACCGTTCAGATCAATACCGAACGGGCCGACGCCGGATCCTGCGACATGGACGTGAAGGTCCTGCCGGACGGCCCTGTCATCTGCATCTCCCAGAGCCTCGGACGCGAGGCGCGAGGCTGCCGGCTCGATCCCGCGGCGCTCGAGACGGCTGTGGGGCTTGTCGACTCCTCGCTCGCCCGCGCGCCCGACTGCCTCATCGTCAACAAGTTCGGCAGGCACGAAGCCGAGGGACGCGGCTTCCGCCCCCTGATCGCCGAGGCACTGTCGCGCGGCATCCCGGTGCTCGTCGGATTGAACCCGCTCAACGCGGCGGCGTTTCACGACTTCTCCGGGGGGATGGCGGCAGAACTTGCGCCGGCTGTGCCCACCCTGATCGGCTGGTTCGAGACCTGCCGGAACGACGTGGCTGCGTGACAGGCGGCGGCGGAGGGAGACCCGACCATGACATCGACCGCCGAACGGATGCGCGCCTGGGGCGGCCCCGTCATCCTCTCGTACGGGTTCCGTCCGTTCTTCCTCGGCGCGGCGCTCTGGGCGGCGCTTGCCATGGCACTCTGGATACCAATGCTCTCGGGGCATGTCGTCCTGCCCACCGCCTTCGACCCGGTGAGCTGGCATGCGCACGAGTTCCTCTTTGGCTATCTCGGCGCGGTCATCGCGGGGTTCCTGCTGACCGCGGTGCCGAACTGGACGGGCCGCCTGCCCATCGTGGGCTGGCGACTTGGCGCGCTCGCGGGCCTCTGGATTGCCGGCCGCATTGCGGTGGCGGTGTCGGAGACGCTGCCCCCGGGCCTTGTCGCCGCGATCGATCTCGCCTTTCCCGCGGCCCTCGCCGCAGCCATCGCGCGCGAGATCGTGGCGGGCCGCAACTGGCGCAACCTGATCGTGTTGGGAATGCTTGCCGTGTTCATGCTCGGCAACCTGTCCTTCCATCTTGAGGCCGCACGCGGGGACTACGCGGCACAGGGCCATGGCCTCCGGCTGGGCCTCGCGGCCGGGCTCATGATGATTGCGGTCATCGGCGGGCGGATCGTGCCGTCCTTCACGCGGAACTGGCTGGTGAAGCGGAGGCCGGGGCATCTGCCCGTCCCGCCGATGCAGCGCCTTGACCACGTCGCGCTTCTTGTGCTCCTCGTCGCGCTCGTCCTCTGGGTCGTCCTGCCCTTCCACCTCGTCACGGGTGCCGCGCTCGTCCTGACGGGCGCGCTTCATCTCGCGCGGCTTGCCCGATGGGCCGGGCACCGAACCCTCGCCGAGCCGCTGGTCACGGTGCTGCACGCGGGCTACGCGTTTCTGCAGCTCGGCGCGCTGGCGCTTGGCGCTGCGGTCCTGGCGCCCGGCGTCCTCGGCGCGGCGGCGGCGCAGCATCTCTGGATGGGCGGCGCTCTCGGCCTCATGACTCTCGCGGTGATGACGCGCGCCACGCTCGGACACACCGGGCAGCCGCTCACCGCCGGACCCGCGACAGTCGCGATCTACCTCCTGCTCCCGGCTTCCGTCCTCGCGCGGGTCGCCACGTGCGTCTGGCCCGGCACAGCGGAACTGCTTCATGCGGCCTCAGGCATCCTGTGGCTCGGCGCATTCGGCGGTTTCGCAGCGATCTACGGACACCTCCTCCTGAGCCTTCCGCCGTCCAAGTCGGGGTAAAGGGTGGCCCGGGTTGGGCAGAACATACGCTGGCCTTCGCGGCCGTCTTACCGACACCTGCCCGTCAGTTCCGCAAGACGGCACCAGATCATCGATCACCCGGCTAGCCGAAACGGACACCGAATTGGGTGCCCAAACCTCTCGCCACTGTGCCACTGTTCGACAGTGGGGTCGCACAAGAGTCGCCCGTGCGCCTTGCGGGGCGCGAAAAGATCACTTGTTTTCGGTGAGCGACGTGCAACGTTCTGCTCGAACCTGCCGTGTTCGTGCCTTCGGGAAACTCGCTGCCTCACTTCATGCCCAGACGCCTGCCTCCGCTCAACGCGATCCGTGCCTTCGAAGCCAGCGCTCGTCATGGCGGGTTTGTCGCCGCCGCGCAGGAACTCGGGGTGACTCCCGCCGCTGTGAGCCTTCAGATCCGCAAGCTCGAGGATTTTTACGAGGCGGCTCTGTTCCACCGCCTCGCAAGCGGCGTAGAGCTGACGGAGGTCGGGGCGGCCATCTTTGCCGATTGCGCCGCGGCGCTCTCAACCCTCGAGTCGACCGGCGACCTCGTTGCCGCGCGCGAAGCGCGGTCGCGCATCGTCGTCAGCTGCATCAACTCGCTCGCCCATCGCTGGCTGGCCCGGCACCTCTCCGAGATCTCGGTCCGCGTGCCCGACCACTGGGTTGAGATCCGTGCAGAGCCCGACCCGGTCGATTTCGAAGACCGGGGCGTCGACATCCGCATCACCTATGGCGAACACCTCTACCCGCACCACGACGCGAGGCCGCTCTTCACCGATCTCCTGATGCCCGTCTGCACGCCCGAATTCGCGGGTCGGGCGGGGCTCGAAGGGACAGGCCCGGAGGCGCTGCAGGACGAGCACCTGATCCAGACGTGGTGGAACCCGAGCTTCTGGGCCTATCCCACATGGTCGGACTGGTTCGCGGCAGCCGGGGTGGCGCACCAGCCGCGGCCGGGCGTGGGACCTGCGGCCAACATGCCGGCGCTTGCCATCGACATGGCGCTCGCCGGGCTCGGGGTCGCGCTCGGGCAGCGGTCGCTGGCGATGCAGGAGCTGAAGGCGGGCCGCCTCGTCGCGCCCTTCGACGCGACGCTTGCCATGCCAAGCCCCTACGCGCTCGTCACTCCGCGGTCCGCGCGGCGCAAGCGCAGGCTCGCACCGGTGGTGGCGGCACTGGCCGAGTTGGCCGGACGCCTCGAGCAGTGAGAGGTGACGCCCCAGTTTTCCTTGGTCTGATGCAGTTTTTCTGGCGTTGAGGCCAAGCCATTCCATTCCTACCCTCCGGGTCCCGACGCGCCTCTCGCGTCAGACCGAGGAGCGGCATGGACGACCTTCTGCCAAAGACCGGTGACGTGATCCCCGAGCTCAGCGATGGGCTCAAGCGGTCCTTCCTGAACATCGACGCCTTCGGACGGCCACTGAAGTCGCCCATACCCCAGGCCACGGTGGACCGTGCCCGCGCCTACCGGCTTGGCCGGATGCGCGAACAGGTGGTGGCGCACGACTGCGCGGCGATCCTGATGTATTCGCCGATCAACATCCGCTTCGCCTTCGACTACACCAACATGCAGATCTGGTCCTCTCGCGAAGCGACGCGGCACGCGCTCCTCTTCGGCGAGGGTCCGGCGATCATGCACGAGTACAAGGGCTCCCAGCACCTCGTGAAGAACGGCGCCGGCGTCGATATCGTCCGCCCCGCGACGACATGGCTCTACATGATTTCCGACAGCGAGGTGCAGGCACAGGCGAAGCGCTGGGCGCAGGAGATCGACGACCTCCTCCGCCAGTACGGCGGCGGAAACCGCCGGATCGCCGCCGACAAGCTCGACCCGCTGGGTCTCCGCGCGCTCGAGGCGCTGGGGATCGAGGTGATCGACGGGCAGGAGGTGGCCGAAAAGGCGCGGAGCCTGAAGTCGCCCGAGGAAATCGAGCTGATGCGCTGGACACTGCGTGTCGCGGAGTCGGGGATGTCGCGCATGCACGCGGCAAGCGTCCACGGCGCCACCGAGAACGAGATCTGGGCCGAGCTTCACCACGAGAACATCCGCTCGGGCGGGGAGTGGTTCGAGGCGCGGCTCCTGTCGTCGGGGCCCCGGACGAACCCGTGGTATCAGGAGGCGTCGGACCGGGTCATCGCGGAAGGCGAGATGATCAGCTTCGACACCGACATGATCGGCCCCTACGGCTACTGCGCCGACCTGTCGCGCTCATGGACCTGCGGGCATGTGCCGATGACCGCGACGCAACGCGGGCTCTACCGGATGGCGCTCGACCAGATCCAGCAGAACACGGAGATCCTGCGGGCGGACCTGAGCTTCGCCGAGTTCAACGAGAAGAGCTGGAAGATCCCCGAGGTCAACCGGCCCTATAGATACTCGCTCGCGATCCACGGGGTGGGGCTCGTCGACGAATGGCCCGTGGTGCCGCTCCACGTGGACGTCGACGCCGGCTTCGGCGGGCTGAACGGGCGGTTCCACGAGAATATGGTGGTCTGCGTCGAGAGCCTGATCGCCGCGCCGGGGACCGAGAGCATCAAGCTCGAGACGCAGGTGCTCATCACGCAGGATGGCCCCGTCCGGCTCGACGCGTTCCCATGGGAACTGTGACCGAGGCGCCGCGCCGCCGGGGCCGGGAGGCGCAGTCCGCGGCGCGCAACATGGCGGGGCGCATCCCGCAGGCGCCATGGGGACCGCCCCGGCACGTGACGTCGCCGCTGGCGCTGATCGACGAGGAGGCGCTTCTGCGCATCCACGGGGCGTCGCTCACCATCCTCGAGGAGATCGGCATCGACTTCCTGTCGCCGCAGGCGCGCGCCATCGCGGTCGCAGCGGGTGCAACGCCCGGGCCGGAACCGGAACGGCTGCGGTTCGACCGGGGTCTCGTGGAGGCGTTGGTGGCCCGCGCCCCCGCCGCCTTCACCCTGCGCGCGGGCGATCCGGCGAAGGACCTGCGCGTGGGGCAGGGCTTCACCCATTGGGGCTGCGTCTCCTCGGCCCCACAGGTGAACGACCTGACCGGCGGGCGGCGCCCCGGCGCGCAGGAGGACTTCCGGCGGTTCGTGAAGCTTGGCCATGTCCTGAACGTCATCGGGTTCTTCGGGGGGTACCCGGTCGAGCCGCAGGACCTGCCGGCGCCCACCCGCCACCTCGACTGCATCGCCGATTTCCTTACGTTGACCGACAAGGCGTTCCACCCCTACTGCCTCGGCGCGACACGCATCCGGGACGCGCTGGAGCTGATCCGGCTCGGGCGGGGGCTGACCGAGGCAGAACTGCACGAAGGCCCGCAGTGCTACACGGTGGTCAACTCGTCCTCGCCCTTGCGGTACGACGCGCCGATGCTCGATGGGATGATCGAGATGGCGCGGGCGAACCAGTGCATCTGCCTCACGCCTTTCACGCTGGCGGGCGCCATGGCGCCGATCACGCTGGCGGGGGCGCTGGCCCAGCAGAATGCCGAGACACTGGCGGGAATCGTCTTCGCCCAGATGGTGCGGCCGGGGACGCCCGTGATCTACGGCGCCTACACCTCGAACGTCGACATGCGGACCGGCGCGCCCGCGATGGGGACACCCGAGTACCTCAAGGCGGCGCTGATCTCGGGGCAACTCGCCCGCCGTTACGGCGTGCCCTACCGGTCCTCGGGCGGGAACGCCGCAAACGCGCCCGACGCGCAGGCGGTCTACGAAACGACCTTCGCGCTCTGGGGCGCGAAGCTCGGGCAGGCGGATATCGTTATGCACGCGGCGGGCTGGCTTGAAGGCGGGCTCGCGGCGAGCCCCGAGAAACTGATGATCGACGCCGAGATCCTGCAGGGCCTGAACGCCGCGCTTTCCCCGGTCGAGGTCACAGACGAGACCCTCGCCCTCGATGCGATCCGCGAGGTCGGGCCCGGAGGCCACTTCTTCGGCGCGGCGCACACCATGGCGCGCTACACGAGCGCGTTCTACACGCCGCTCCTGTCGGACTGGTCGAACTTCGGGGCGTGGCAGGCCGCAGGAGGGCGCGAGGCGCTGGCGCGGGCGCATGACCTGGTGACGGCGGCGCTGGCGGCGTGGGAGCCTCCGGCGCTCGATCCCGCGCGGGCCGAGGCGATGTCCGACTTCGTGGCGCGGCGGAAGGCGGAAGGCGGCGCGCTCGATGCCTGAGGTCCGCGCGGGGCTGCGTCCGCTGTTCGAGCCGCTCACGCTGCGCGGACGGGTGCTGAAGAACCGCATCGTCAGCACCGCGCACGCCCCCGGCTATGCCGAAGGCGGAATGCCAGGTCCGCGCTACCAGGCGTATCACGAAGCCAAGGCGCGGGGCGGGCTCGCGCTCACCATGTTCGGGGGCTCCTCCATCGTTTCGGGCGACGTGACCTCGATCTACGGCCAGATCGACGTCTCGACCGACCGGGTGATCCCCTTCTTCCACGAGTTCGCCGCCCGCATCCACGCCCACGGCGCGCTCCTCATGTGCCAGATCAGCCACATGGGCCGCCGCACCGCCTGGGACGCGGGCGACTGGATTGCCCCCATCGCGCCCTCGGCGATCCGCGATCCCGCGCACCACGCCATGCCCCGCGCGATGGAGGAGGAGGACATCGCCCGGGTGCTGTCCGACTACGCCGCCGCCGCCCGGCGCTGCGCAGAAGGGGATCTCGATGGCTGCGAAGTGTTCGTCACTTCCCACCTCCCGGGGCAGTTCCTTTCGCCTGCCGCCAACGTGCGGGTGGACCGCTGGGGCGGATCGCTCGAGAACCGGATGCGGTTTCTCATGGAGGTGCTGCGCGGCGTGCGCGGGGCGGTGCCTGCGGACTTCATCGTCTCGCTCCGCATGAGCCCGGACGAAAGCAGCGAGGGCGGCCCCGATGGCGCCGAATGTCTCGCCGTTGCGGCGGCCGCGCGGGACGAGGGGCTGATCGACCTCGTCAACCTGATCGGGCCGGGTGGAGCGACGAACGCCTCGATCGCGCAGGTTATCCCCGGCATGGCCCTGCCGCTCGCACCGTGGATCGGCATGGCGCGGGCGTTCCGGGACCGGGTAAGGATGCCGGTCCTTCACGCAACGCGGATCACCGACCTCGGCACGGCCGCGCACGCGGTCGAGTCGGGCGCCGTTGACCTTGTCGGGCTCACGCGCGGGCATATCGCCGATCCGCAGATCGTGAAGAAGGCACTGGCCGGGCAGGAGGACCGCATCCGCCCCTGCGTGGGCGCGGCCTACTGCATCGACCGGGCGTATTCCGGCAAGGACGCCGTCTGCCTCCACAATGCGGCGACGGGGCGCGAGACATGGCTCCCGCACGAGATCGAACCGGCCTCCCGGCGGCTGACAGCCGTTGTCGCCGGCGGCGGCCCGGCGGGCATGGAGGCGGCGCGGGTGCTGGCGCTTCGCGGGCACCGGGTCGCGCTCCTCGAGGCGACGGGGCGGCTTGGCGGGCAGATCCGGCTGGCGGAGCGGGCGGCGTGGCGCCGCGACATGGCGGGGATCGCGGACTGGCTTGCGGCGGAGATCGGGCATCTGGGCGTGGATGTCCGCTTCGAGACCTGGGCCGATGCGGAGACCGTGCTGGCGGAGGCTCCCGACATCGTCATCGACGCCACGGGTGGGGTGCCGAAGTCCAAGGCGATCCCCGGCGGCGATCTCGTCCTCTCGTCGTGGGACGTGCTGTCGAACCCGCCGGAGGCGGGGCGGTCCGTGCTGATCGAAGACGAGGTGGGCGGGCATCAGGCGGTCTCACTCGCCGAATTCCTCGCGCGCCGCGGTTGCACGGTGGAGATCTGCACCCGCGACCGTCTGGTCGGGCGGGAACTTGGCGGCTCGTCCTATCCCGTCTACCTCGGCAACCTCGCCCGTGCGGGGGTCGTGCTGACCACGGCGACCGGGCTCGCGTCCGTGAAGCGGTCGCGCAACCGCCTCCGCGCCCATCTCGTCCACGACTACGGCGGCCCGCCCCAAGACCGGGAGGTCGACATCGTCGTCGCCGAATGCGGGACGGAACCTCTCGACGACCTCTTCCGCGCGCTCAAGCCCCAGGCGGCGAACCGCGGCGTCACGGATCTATCCGCAACGCTCGCGGGCGGGCCGCAGCCGGTGCAGAAGGGGATGCGGCTCTACAAGGTGGGCGACGCGGTGGCGAGCCGCGACATCCACGCCGCGCTCCTCGACGCGCTGCGGCTTTGCAGGGATCTCTGACGGCGCATGGTCGCTGCCTACAGTTTTCCTTGTCCTGATTCAGGATTTATGCGGTTGCCGGGCCTCTTTTCCTGACCCCTACTTTCTCCGTCGCGCGAAAGCTGCCCACCGCCACCAGTCATATGGACGAGCGCCCGCTGCGCCGTCGTCAGGGAGTAGTCCATGTCGAACCACATGCTTACCTGCCGTTCTCTGCACCCTCTGGCCAAGCCCACTGCCGAGGACTTCCGGAACGGGCGTATCGACCGGCGCGAGTTCTTCGCGACGATGGCGGCGTTCGGCGTCAGCGCCGCCGGGGCCTACGCTCTGGGCGGGATCGCACCCGCCGCCGCGCAGGAGGCGACGCCGGTCAAGGGCGGCACCCTGCGCGTGGCGATGCTGGTGAAGGCGTTCCGCGACCCGCGCATCTTCGAATGGACGGAACCGGCCAACATCACCGCCTGCTGCAACGAATACCTCGTCCGCTGGGATACCGACTTCACCTTCAAGCCGCAGCTCCTCGAAAGCTGGGAGGCGAGCGACGACGCGCTTACCTACACCTTCAACCTCCGCCGGGGCGTCACCTGGTCGAACGGCGACGAGTTCACCGCCGACGACGTGATCTTCAACCTCACCCGCTGGGCCGACGCGACGGTCGAGGGCAACTCCTTCGTCGCCCGTCTCGCCGCGCTCATGGACCCCGAGACCAAGACCCTCCTTCCGAATGCCATCGAACGGGTGGATGACCACACCGTGCGGCTGAACCTCCGCCAGCCCGACATCGCCCTGATCGCCAACCTCGCCGACTATCCCGCGATCATCATGCACCGCTCCTACGACGGCAGCGACGACCCGATGCGTGCGCTCGGGATCGGCACCGGGCCCTTCGAGCTTGTCGCCTACGAGCCCGGCGTGCGGGCGGAGGTCAGGCGGCGCGACACGGCGTGGTGGGGCGGAGACGTCTGGCTCGACGGCGTCGTCTGGACGGACTACGGCAGCGACTCGATGGCCATGGCCTCGGCCTTCACCGACGGCGAGGTCCATGCGAACTACCAGACGACGCCCGATTTCCTCAGCCTGATGGAGTCAACCGGCGCGGTGAGCGAGGGAATCGCCACAGCCCAGACGCTCGTCCTGCGGCTGAACCAGAACTCCGCGCCCTATGAGGATGTCCGCGTCCGGCGGGCGCTGCAACTCGCCGTCGACAACGCCAAGGTTCTGGAGATCGGATATGGCAATGCGGGCATCGTGGCCGCCAACCACCATGTCGGCCCGATGCACGAGGACTATGCCGACATCGGCCCCGCCGTGGCCGACCCCGCGCGGGCGGCCGCGCTGATGGCCGAGGCGGGCCAGGCGGATCATGAATTCGACCTGATCAGCCAGGAGGAAGAGTGGCAGTCGGCGTCCTGCGACGCCGTCGCCGCCCAGATGCGCGAAGCCGGACTCAAGGTGAAGCGGACGCGGATTCCCGGGGCGACCTTCTGGAACGACTGGAACAAGTATCCCTTCTCGGCCTCGGAATGGGCAGGACGGCCGCTTGGCGTTCAGGTCTACATGCTGGCCTACCGCTCCGGCGGACCGTGGAGCGAAACCGCCTTCTCCAACGCCGAATTCGACGCCCTGCTCGACCAGGCGACGTCGATCGCCGACGCGCGGAAACGGTCAGAGGTCATGGCCCAGCTGGAGCAGATCATGGTGGACGAAGGCGTGATCCTCCAGCCCTACTGGCGTTCCGTCTACCGCTCATTCTCCCCCAAGGTGCACGGTTACGGAGCACATCAGGCGTTCCGGCAGTTCATGGACCGCGTCTGGCTCGAGACGTAGACCAGACCCGGCAGGCATCGCATGCGGAGCGGAAGGACTGGTTGCGACCCGCTGCCCGTAGTGACGTCTGCAAAGCCGTTGTCGATACGTCATCTTTTTCCATGCGGCGAGGTTTCGCGCTAGAACAGCGGCTTCCGCAGGCCGACCTGCGTTCCGGGAACGGCGTGGCCCGAGATGCCGACTTGGCCGTCATCTCCCGCTTGCGGTTTGGCGTCACCTGATGCGAACCTGTCGTGCAGCAGGGATGGCCGCTCCAAGACCGAGTCCGCATGCACATGGACCGGTGCGGCGCCCGACCTTGGGAGGAGTGTGTCATGACATCCAACTCCACCGGCTCCAGACCACCGGAGAACCTGACGTCGCAGGAGCGGGCGACCCCCAGGGTCAACAAGGTCACTGCGGCCGACATCACCGCGTCGCTCAAGGCCGGACTCTCCGACTATCTCGCTCGCCCCGTCATGAGCGGCTTCTTCGGACTGTTTTATGCAGTCTTCGGGATTCTCATCGTTTGGACGCTGATCGGGCTCGGCAAGATCTGGATGATCATTCCCGCCGTCGTCGCCTTTCCCCTCGTCGCGCCTTTCGCCGCCGCGGGGCTCTATGAAATGTCTCGCCGGTTGCAGAGGGGCGAGGACTTCGGCTGGACCGAAATCCTCACCGTCATGGCCGATCAACGCAGACGCGAGATGGGTTGGATGGCTTTCGTCACGCTGTTCATTCTGTGGGTGTGGTTCTACCAGTTCAGAACCGTGCTGGTGATCGTCCTCCAACATTCATCCTTCTCGGATCTGGACGGATTCCTGAACACCGTGTTCTTCACGCCGGAGGGCTGGACCTTTCTCGCGATTGGCACGTGCGTCGGCGCGTTCCTGTCGGCAGTGCTGTTCTCGGTGACCGTCGTCGCCATGCCCATGCTGCTCGAACGGGAGATCGATTTCGTCTCAGCCATGATCACGTCCGTTCGCGTCGTCACGGAGAGCCCTCTGGTCATGCTCACCTGGGCGGCGATCATCGCGGTCACGATGCTGGTGTCGCTGCTTCCGATGTTCTTGGGCCTGGTCTTCACCCTTCCGGTTCTTGGCCACACCACGTGGCATCTCTACCAGCGGGCCGTGGCACCTGCGGACGGGTGATCGATCGCGCAATCACCCTCCCGAGGATACAGAAAGCCGATCCGGGTCCTCGCAGCGGAGGGTGAGGATCCATGATCCTCCGCGGGAGCGGAGTCAGGTCCTGTCCCGCGCCCTCTGACCCACCCTCCGGTTCGGGAGCAAGAGAGGCCCGAGGTAATGGAGCGGTGCGAAGGAGAGAGCGAAGTCATCCATCACTTCCATCCGACAACCGCGCTCCGGATTTCTTGGATTCACGATTCACATCGACGCGGACGCCCGGCGGGCCGAGGTCGCGGGCATGATCGACCGGGAAGACCCGCGCTTCGGGAGGGCAGGGCGCTCGATCCGTCCGTGTTGCAACGGTCCACAGGGGTTTCATAAAACTGTCATCAAAGATTGGCATGGATTTTACAGACCGAACTTACGGACGGCGTGCTGCCGGGTGACCTCGGCGACAAGAGCGAACCTTCAGGAGTTATCCTTATGTCACTCAAACTGACCGCTTCGTCCGCGGCCCTCATCGTTGTTGCGGCCGCTGCAGCGCACGCCCAGACCCGCGACGCGATCCGCATCGTCGGTTCATCGACCGTGTTCCCGTACACCCAGGCGGTGGCGGAGGAATTCGCCAATCAAGGCGGGACCTCCCCGATCGTGGAGTCCACCGGAACCGGTGGTGGCATGCAGATCTTCTGTGCGGGCATCGGCGCTGAACATCCCGATGTAACCGGCGCGTCGCGAGCAATGCGCAAGTCGGAGTACGATCTTTGCGTGCAGAACGGTGTGACGGACATCACCGAGGCCCTGATCGGATATGACGGACTGTCGATTGCAGTCGCTCGGGCCAACGAATTCGAATGGGACCTGACGCTTGGCGAAGTCTACCTCGCGCTCGCCCAGAAGGTGCCGGTGAATGGCGAGTGGGCCGACAATCCCTACCGTATGTGGAACGAGATCAACCCCGATCTCCCGGCGACGCCGATCCTCGTCTACGGGCCCCCGCCGACCTCGGGAACGCGCGATGCCTTCGTCGAACTTGCCATGCACGCCGGGTGCCGTGAGCTCGAATACGTCACCTCCGGCGGGTTCGACAGTGCGTGGGTAAACGACAACTGCTCGGCGATGCGTCAGGACGGACCGTTCGTCGAGGCGGGCGAAAATGACAACCTCATCGTCCAGCGGCTCACGGCGGACCCGAACGCCCTCGGCATCTTCGGTTACTCGTTCCTCTTCGAGAACCTCGATCGGCTCAAGGATGTCAACATTGGTGGCGTCGAGGCGAATGCGGAGACGATCGAATCGTTCGAGTACCCGATTGCGCGTCCGCTCTACTTCTACGTCAAGAACGCGCATCGCGGCGTCATCCCCGGAATGAACGAGTTCATCGCCGAGTATGCTTCCGACGCAGCCCTGGGCCGTGGCGGCTATCTGCAGGAACGCGGTCTCGTGGTCCTGTCCGATGAAGCCAGGACCGACCTTCAGCAGCGCTTGCTCGACGGGGTAAGCATGCCTGCGCCCGAGTCGTAAGCTCAAGCGCTTCGCCGCCCGGTTCGCCCGGGCGGCGCCTTCCTCTCCCTGTGGGACCTGCCATGTCTCTTCTTGCCTTCGGGCTTCTCTTCGTCGCCGTGATCTTCGGCTACATCCTCAACCGCATGGCTGCGGTGCAGATCAGGCAAGGAGGCGTGCAGACGCACTCCCTTGCTGGGTTCCACGGCCTTTTCTCGGCACTCGTCGTCGGTCTGCCGGGCTTCATCCTCCTGATCCTGTGGCTTCTGTTTCAGGGGCCCGTGATCGACCGGATGATCATGGCGGGGCTGCCCGCAGGGACGACGGAGGGGCTCGACACCGGGGCCCTCCAGCTCATTCTGGCCGAGATCAAGTCGATCTCGCGTGGACAGATCTTCGGCACCCCGGAAGCCTGGAAAATGGAGGCCGCGGAGCGGTACGTGTCGCTCTTCGCCACATCGCGCTGGTTGATGCTCGTCGTCCTTGCGGTGATGTCGGCGGCGCTCCTCGTCTTTGCCCGAAGCCGTGTCGCGGCCGAGTTCCGTGCGCGACAGGGGGTGGAGGGGATCGTCATGGGGCTGATGATCTTCTGTTCCACCGTGGCCGTCTTCACCACGGTGGGGATCGTCCTGTCACTCATTTACGAGAGCTACGAGTTCTTCAGGCTCGTTCCGATCACGGAGTTCCTGTTCGGCACGCGGTGGGAGCCCCAGATCGCCATTCGCGAGGACCAGATCGCCGGCGCCGGCGCCTTCGGCTGGATTCCCGTCATCCTCGGCACCATCGTGGTCGCGACTGTCGCGATGGTGGTGTCCGTCCCTATCGGACTGTTCACGGCAATATACCTGAACGAGTTCGCCTCGCCGCGAATCCGTGCCGTGGTGAAGCCCGTGCTGGAGATCCTGGCCGGGGTGCCGACGGTGGTCTACGGCTTCTTTGCGGTGCTCACGGTCGCCCCCGCTCTCCGGAGCTTCGGCGCGGCGATCGGGGTCGACATAGCGCCCAACACCGCGCTGGTTGCCGGTGGGGTCATGGCGATCATGCTCATTCCGTTCATCTCCTCATTCGCGGATGACGCGCTTTCCGCGGTCCCGCGCAGCCTTCGTGACGGATCGCTCGCGCTCGGAGCCACCCGCGGCGAGACGATGATGAAGGTTCTCTTTCCCGCAGCAATTCCCGGAATCGTGGGCGGCATCCTTCTTGCCGTCAGCCGGGCCATCGGAGAGACGATGATCGTCGTGATGGCCGCGGGTCTCATCGCGCGGATGACGATCAACCCGCTCGACAGCGTCACGACGGTGACGGTTCAGATCGTGACGCTTCTGATCGGCGACACGTCCTTCGACAACCCGAAGACGTTGGCGGCATTCGCGCTTGGAATGATGCTGTTCCTTGCAACTCTCGTAATCAACATCGTCGCGCTCCGCGTCGTGCGGAAATACCGCGAACTCTACGATTGATGGACACGCCATGACCGATTTTCCAATCTCCGCCGGAGCTGGACTGACCACCAAGGCGTCGGATGCCAAGGTCCGCCGCAGGAGGCGCAGCGAAATGTGGCTGAAGGCAGCCGGTGTCGCGGCGATCTCCATCGCATTCGCGATGTTGTTCACCCTGCTTTTCAGCCTGGTATCGACGGGGCGGCACGCCTTTACGCAGACGCATGTCACGATCGATGTGCCGATCCCCGCGGACGCGATCAACGCGGCCGACCCGTCGCGGTCGAACTGGCGGGGTATCGTGCAGGACGCCATGGTGGACCTCTTCGGCGGGGAAGAGGCCGGAAACGCCCGCGACCTCGCCGGCATCCTGTCGAACGGGGCTGCATTCGTCGTTCGCGACCGCGTGATGGCCAACCCGGAGGTCATCGGAACCACCATTGAGGTGACGGTGCCGGTGTCGGATCCCTACGATCAGCTGAACAAGGGTCTGATCGATCGCGCGACCCCGGAAGCGAACCGGCGCGTGACCGATGCCCAGATGGCGGCATTCGACCGTCTGGCCGCCGAGGGCCGCATCAGCCGTCCGTTGAACACAGCGCTCATCACGTCTGCGGACTCGCGATTTCCCGAGCTGGCGGGCCTTCGGGGTGCGATCGTCGGATCCTTCTACGCCCTTCTCACCTGTTTCCTGATCTCGTTCCCCCTGGGGATCGGGGCGGCCATCTACCTGGAGGAGTTCGCGCCGAAGAACCGGATCAGCGACATCATTGAGGTGAATATCAACAACCTCGCGGCTGTTCCGTCCGTCGTGTTCGGCCTCCTTGCCCTTGCCGTCTTCCTCAACTGGTTCGGACTGCCGAGAGGTGCGCCATTCGTTGGGGGCCTTACCCTCGCCCTCATGACGCTGCCCACGATCATCATCGCGACACGCGCCGCACTCAAGGCAGTGCCACCGTCGATCCGCGAGGCGGCGCTGGGGGTGGGTGCGTCGAAGCAGCAGGTGGTCTTCCATCATGTCCTTCCGCTGGCGATGCCCGGCATCCTGACGGGGACGATCATCGGCCTCGCCCAGGCGCTGGGGGAGACCGCGCCGCTCCTGCTCATCGGGATGAACGCCTTCATCACGGCCGCGCCGGCCACGCCCTTCGACAGCGCCACGGCACTTCCCACGCAGATCTTCATCTGGGCGGACAGTCCCGAACGCGGGTTCGTCAGCCGGACATCGGCCGCGATCCTCGTCCTGCTCGGGTTCCTTGTCGTGATGAACGCGGTGGCGATCTATCTTCGCAACCGCTTCGAACGCCGGTGGTAGGAGGGGCGTCCCATGAACGACATGCGCATTCTTGATAGAGCGGCCAACATGCACGAAGTGAAGATCGCGTCCAAGAACGTGAACGTCTATTACGGCGACACGCACGCCCTGAAGGACGTCTCCATCGACATCCAGGACAAGACCGTGACGGCCTTCATCGGCCCGTCAGGTTGCGGGAAGTCGACCTTCCTGCGCTGCCTGAACCGGATGAACGACACCATCGCGGTGGCGCGCGTCGAAGGCGAGATCAGGCTTGACGGCGAGGACATCTACGACCGGCGCGTGGACCCGGTGCAGCTCCGCGCGAAGGTGGGGATGGTGTTCCAGAAGCCCAACCCCTTCCCGAAGTCCATATTCGACAACGTGGCCTATGGGCCGAAGATCCACGGGATGGCGACGAACAAGGCAGAACTGTCCCAGATCGTGGAGACAGCCCTCAAGCGTGCCGCTCTGTGGAACGAGGTGAAGGACCGCCTTGACGAGCCCGGCACCGGCCTCTCCGGGGGCCAGCAGCAGCGGCTTTGCATCGCACGGGCCGTGGCGACGTCACCTGAGGTTCTCCTGATGGACGAACCGTGCTCGGCGCTCGACCCCATCGCCACCGCGCAGGTCGAGGAGCTGATCGACGAGCTGAAGCAGAACTTCTCGGTCGTGATCGTGACGCACTCGATGCAGCAGGCCGCGCGGGTGAGCCAGAAGACGGCCTTCTTCCATCTGGGCAACCTCGTCGAATATGGCGAGACGGGCCAGATCTTCACCAACCCGAAGGACCCGCGGACCGAGTCCTACATCACCGGACGGATCGGCTGACATGGCACCTTCATCGGAACAGCACATCGCATCCGCCTTCGACCGCGATCTCGAGGCGGTGCAGGCGCACATCATGAAGATGGGCGGACTGGTCGAGGCGCAGATCCTGAACGCCGCGAAGTCGCTCGAGGAGCGGGACGAGGAACTTGCCGCGCAGGTGCGCGAAGCCGACCGGCAGATCGACGCGCTCGAGGAGCGGGTGAACGAAGAGGCGGCGCGGCTCATCGCGCTGCGCGCGCCAACCGCGTCGGACCTGCGCACGGTGCTGACCGTGCTCAAGATCAGCGCGAATCTCGAACGCTGCGGAGACTATGCCAAGAACATGGCCAAGCGGACCTCGGTCCTCGTCCAGATGCAGCCGGTCGAGGGCGCGGCGAAATCGATCCGGCGCATGGCGCGCGAGGTCGAGAAGATGATGAAGGACGCTCTCGACGCCTACATCCAGCGCGACGCCGCGCTCGCCCAGCAGGTCCGCCTGCGGGACAAGGACGTCGACCAGATGTACAACGCGCTTTTCCGCGAGTTCCTGACCTTCATGATGGAGGACCCGCGGAACATCACCGCCTGCATGCACCTCCACTTCATCGCCAAAAACATCGAACGGATGGGCGACCACGTCACGTCGATCGCCGAGCAGGTGATCTACCTCGTCGAGGGCCGCTATCCGGAGGAGGCGCGGCCCAAGGACGACCGGACCGCCTTCGCGCGGTTCGAGGAGAGCGAGGATTCATGAGCGCGGATCAGCCGAGGGTCCTTGTCGTCGAGGACGAGCCCGCCCAGCGTGAGGTACTGGCCTACAACCTCGAGGCCGAAGGCTTCAAGGTGGCGAAGGCCGAGACCGGGGACGAGGCGCTCCTTCTGGTGGAGGAGGAGACGCCGGACCTCATCGTGCTCGACTGGATGCTGCCGGGCGTGTCGGGGATCGAGGTCTGCCGCCGCGTGAAGTCGAAGTCCGAGACGCGGGGCATCCCGATCATCATGCTGTCGGCCCGGTCCGAGGAAGTGGATCGCGTGCGGGGACTGGAGACCGGGGCGGACGACTACGTCATCAAGCCCTACTCGGTCGTGGAGCTGATGGCCCGCGTGCGGTCGCAGCTGCGGCGGACGCGGCCGACGACGGTGGGCCAGCGGCTCGAGTTCCAGGACATCGTGCTCGATTCCGAGACGCACCGCGTCACGCGGGGAGAGGCGCTCCTCAAGCTCGGGCCGACGGAGTTCCGGCTGCTGTCGACCTTCATGGAGAAACCGGGCCGGGTCTGGAGCCGCGAGCAGCTGCTCGACCGCGTCTGGGGCCGGGACATCTATGTCGATACCCGCACCGTGGACGTGCACATCGGGCGACTGCGCAAGGCGCTGACCGTGCAGGGGCATGACGACCCGATCCGCACGGTGCGCGGGGCGGGGTATGCTCTGGGATGACTTCGCCCGCGTCGGCGCTCCCGTCATCCCGGGCCCACGGCTGAGGGGGCTTTGCGTTGGCGGATCGGATCTCCCCGGACCTCTGCACGAGGCACTGACCCATCTCGGGGCCGTGCTGGAGGAGGTCGGGGGGTCAACATCCCTCGACCTTGTCCTGCGGGAGCGGACGCCCGACTTCGTCATCTCGACGGTCGATGCACTTGGAGATGATCCGGATGTCCTGGCGGCTCGATCGCCCGGCTTCGCGTCGTCCGTTCCCAGGATACTGATCACCGAAGAGCGGATGGCTCCCGAGTCTGCCGCGCCGTCGACCTGTTTCGATGAACTCCTGGGATCGGGGCAGGATGCCCTTGGATACTTCCTGATGCTCCGCTCGACCCTGAGGCGCAAGCGTCCTCACGCGATGACCGATGTCTTGTCTTACGGGGGCCTCTCGCTGGATCAGGAGAAGTTCGTGGCTTCCGTGGATGGACGGCATGCGGCGATCAACAAGCTCCAGTTCTCCGTTCTGGGCGCGATGCTCGACGCGCCGCGGATGGTCTGGAACAAGGTCTTCCTGAACCGGGTGGTGTTCGGCCCGGTCCAGATGCGACCGGGCCGGCAGTTCGACGCATACATGAGCCTCGTCCGCCGCCCCCTTCGCAGCAAGCTTGGAGTAGACCCGATCGTTGCCGAGCAACGCATGGGCTATGCCCTCGCCCACGATCTGTTCGTCGAGAGGAGCGCACGGCGCACGGGCCGCGCGTGAAGATGGTCGCGCCATCGCAGCGTCTGTCAGGGCGTCTGTGGCCGCGAACCCGAGAGTCTTGCTTCGAACACGGGAGAGGACAGTCTCGCGCGGAACCTGGTACCGGGCGAAGCTCGCCACGGCTGTTGGTTCACTGGTCGGAGTGAGAGGATTCGAACCTCCGGCCCCTGCCTCCCGAAGACAGTGCTCTACCAGGCTGAGCTACACTCCGACCGTGGCGTGGGGGGTAGCGCCTCGGGCGGAGTTTGGCAAGTCCCTCATTCGGCGGCGTCGCCGAGCTTCTCGATAGCGCTCACGCGCGGGCGGACGCCCGTGTCGGGATGGGACCGGGTGCTGAGCACCGGCGCGGAACTCGTCTCTCCGCGCAGGGTTTCGCGGAGCACGATATAGAGCCCGCTCGCGATGATGATGGCGGCGCCGACCCAGGTCCAGAGGTCGGGGAATTCGGCGAAGATGAAGAAGCCGAAGATCGCCGCCCAGAGGAGCTGGGAATACTGCATCGGCGCGACGATGGCGGCATCCGCGGACTTGTAGGCCGCGATGATGAGGAAACCGGCGATCACGCCGAGGACCGACATGGCGAGGAACATCGCGAGGTGGACGCCTTCCACCGGGACATAGACGAAGGGCAGGATCGCCCCCATGACGATGGCGTTCGCCATCATCGGGTAGAGGAGCAGCACCGCGCTGCGTTCGTCCTTGCCGATCTTTCGGATGATGACGGCGACAAGCGAGCTGCCGACGGAGGCGGTGAGCGCCGCGGCGTGCCCGAGCGTCAGCTCGGACGTTCCGGGTCGAAGCACGACGAGCACGCCGATCAGCCCCACGACGACCGCGGCCCAGCGGTGGATCCCGACCCGTTCGCCCAGGATCGGGATCGACAGCACGGTGATGAGCATCGGCGCGGCGAAGAGGATCGCATAGACCTCGGCCAGCGGCAGGCTCGAGAAGGCGTAGAAGGCCGACCCCGCGATGATCACCGACACGACCGTGCGCAGCGCGGTCCAGTAAGGATGGACGGGGATGAGCGTCCCGCTCGTCCGGTCCCGCATCAGCGTGAGCGTGATCAGCGGGAAGGAGAGGAGCGTGGAGAAGAAGACGATCTGGAACGGCGCGAAGGTCCCCCCGAGGAGCTTGATGAAGACGTCATGGGTTGCATAAAGGGCGAAGGCCAGCAGCGCGAAGCCGGCGCCCTTGAGGTTGCGCTTGTGGATGGGCATCGGGAGGATTCCGAAGGTTCCTCCCACCTGTGCCACAATCGGCCGCCGGGTGAAAGCGACGACCGCGCTTGTGATCGGCGGACGCCCGCGCGACACTTCCGGGCGACGGCGGGGCATCGGTGATGGCGGGCGACATCCTCTCCCTTCTGGGCGGCATTGGGCTATTCCTGTTCGGGATGCAGACGATGACGGCCGCTCTGCGCGACCTCGCCAGCAGGCGGGCGCGCGAGATGCTGGCGCGCTTCACCCGGACGCCGTTCACAGGCTTCCTGACCGGCGCTGCGACCACGGCGGTCATCCAGTCGTCAAGCGCCACGGTGATGACCACCATCGGCTTCGTCGGCGCGGGCCTCATGACCTTTCCTCAGGCGCTCGGGGTGATCTTCGGCGCCAACGTCGGCACGACCGTCACGGGGTGGATGGTCGCCATCCTGGGGCTCAAGCTCGATCTGGGCGCCATCAGCCTGCCGCTTCTCCTCGTGGCCGCGCTCGCCTCCACGCTCGCGCCGGGACGTGCGGCTCAGGCGGGGCGCGCGCTGGCGGGCTTCAGCCTCGTGTTCCTCGGCCTCGACCTCATGCAGGCCGGAACCGTGGCGCTCGAACCACTCCTCGGCCGGGCGACACGGCTCCACGAAGGTCCGGGCGGCATCCTGCTCCTCGTCCTCGCGGGTGCCGCCGTCACCGCCATCGTCCAGTCGTCGAGCGCCGGCGTCGCCGCCACGCTCGTCCTCCTGAACGACGGGCTCCTGTCGCTCGTCGCCGCGGCTGCTCTTGTCATCGGGATGGACCTCGGCACCACGCTCAAGTCGCTCGTCGCGACGATCGGCGGGTCCGTCGCGATGCGCCGCACGGCGGTCGCGCATGTGGGCTACAACATCGTGACTGCAATGGTCGCCCTGCCGCTCCTCGGCCTCGTGCCGCTCGTCGGGCAGGCCGTCGGGGATGCGCCCACGACGCTCGTGCTGTTCCACACGCTCTTCAACCTTGTGGGCGTTGCCCTCCTGCTGCCCGTGGCGCCGCGGTGCGCGCGCCTGATCGAGCGGCTCGTGCCCGACAGAAGAGGCGCGCTCCCCGAGCCGCCCGACGCCTCGCTGAAGGCGGAACCCGCGGCCGCGGTCGATGCGGCGCGGGTCAACGCGGGTCGTCTTGCCGAGGCGGTCACAGGAAGTCTCGCCCGCCAGCTTGCCGGACAGCCCGCCGCACCCGTCTCGGCCGAGGTTCACCGGGCGCTCGACGGGCTCGAAGCCTTCCTGCTCGACCTCTCGCTCCCTGCGGCTGATCCCGCGCTCAAGTCACGCTACACGGCGCTTCTCCACATGCTCGACCACCTGCACCGGCTGCAGCATCGGGAAGGTCAGGAGCTGCGGCTCGCCCGCGTCCACATCGAACCTCTCCTCGCGCGGCCGTCACGGCTCCTGCGCTTGGCGCTCGACGCCGCCCGCGCCGGGCCGATGGGTGCGGCGCTGGCGGGCCGGATGCGGCGGGTCCATACGCTCGTGGCAGGCCGGTCGGACCGCCTCCGCCGCGCGGTCCTCTTGCGCGAGCATGTGGGTCTTGTCCCGGTGTCGGCGGTGTTCGAAATCACGGATGCCCTGCGCTGGCTCGAACGGGTCGCCTTCCACCTGGAGCGGATCACCCATTACGCGGCCATCGCGGCGGGGGAGGGGGCGGAGACCGCCCCCGCCGTCACAGACTCGAGTCCAGAGCCCTGACGATCGCGTCGCCCATCTCGGACGTGGAGATCGGCGTGCCGCCCTCCGGCCCCATCAGATCCGCGGTACGGAGCCCGTCCGCCAGCACCTTCTCCACCGCCTTCTCCAGCCGGTCCGCTTCCGCCCCCTCGTCGAAGGAGTAACGAAGCGCCATGGCGAAGGAGAGCACGCAGGCGATGGGGTTCGCCTTGCCCTGACCGGCGATGTCGGGCGCGGAGCCATGGACGGGCTCATACAGAGCCTTGGGCCGCCCGTTCGCCATCGGCGCGCCGAGCGAGGCGGATGGCAGCATGCCGAGCGAGCCGGTCAGCATGGCCGCGAGGTCGGACAGGAGGTCGCCGAAGAGGTTGTCCGTCACGATGACGTCGAACTGCTTGGGCCAGCGGGTGAGCTGCATCGCGCCCGCGTCGGCGTACATGTGGCTGAGTTCCACGTCGGAATACTCGGCCTTGTGCACCTCGGTCACGACGTCGCGCCAGAGCACGCCCGATTCCATGACGTTGGCCTTCTCCATCGAGCAGACCTTGTTGCCGCGCTTCCGTGCCAGCTCGAAGGCCGACCGCGCCACGCGGGCGATCTCGGATTCGGTGTAGCGCTGGGTGTTGATGCCCACCCGCTCGTTGCCTTCCTTGAAGATCCCTCGCGGCTCGCCGAAGTAGACGCCCGAGGTCAGCTCGCGCACGATCATGATGTCGAGCCCGGCCACCACGTCCTTCTTGAGCGAGGAGAAGTCCGCGAGCGCGTCGAAGCACTGCGCCGGGCGGAGGTTGGCGTAGAGGTCCATCTCCTTGCGAAGCCGGAGGAGGCCACGTTCCGGTTTCACCGAAAAGTCGAGCGCGTCGTACTTCGGCCCGCCCACGGCGCCGAGGAGCACGGCGTCCACCTCCTGCGCCTTGGCCATGGTGGCGTCCGACAGCGGCACGCCGTGCACGTCGTAGGCGGCGCCCCCCACGAGGTCTTCGGAGACGTCGAAGACGAGTCCGCGCTTCTCCCCGTACCAGCCGATGATCTTGCGGACCTCGGCCATGACCTCGGGGCCGATCCCGTCGCCGGGCAGGATGAGAAGGGTGGGGTTCGCCATGATTGTCCCTCGTGCGAAAATGTCCGCCACCGCCTAGCCCCTGCCCGGGGTGGGGTCAAGAAACGAGGGGGGCGAGGTCTTCCTCCAGCATCTCCCAGACACGCCGGATGCGCGGGGTCCGCCGCATCGCCTCGTGCGCGGTGAGCCAGACGGGAAGGACGGGCAGCGGCAGGTCAGGCACCACGCGCTCAACCAGCGGGTCGCGGTTGCCCAGCAGCACCTGCCCGATGCCCAACCCGCAGCCCGCCCGCACGAGTTCCCAGTAGACCGTCTGCGCGTCCGTGCGCGTCCCGAAGAAGTCGCGGGACACGCTGTAGCCCATGTGCCGGAAGCCCCGGATGATCCGGTCGTCGCGGTCGTAGCCCACGAAGCGGTGACCGAACAGGTCCTCCCAGGTCGACGGCCGCCCGGCGCGGTCAAGGTAACGAACCGCCCCGTAGACCCCGAGGTAGAGGTCGCCCAGGTGCTTCGTCACGACGTCGAGCTGGTCGGGACGGAACATACGCACGGCGATGTCGGCTTCCCGGAACAGGAGGTTGTCGGTCGCGTCGCTGGCGACCAGTTCGATGGCGACGTCTGGCAGCGCCTCGCGGATGCGGGCGATCGTCGGCGGCAGGACATACTGCGCCATCGCCACGCTCGCCGTCACCCGCACCGTGCCCGACATCGCCTCGGCCTTTCCCGCGGCGGCGAGCGCCAGCGCCAGCGCCGCCCGTTCCATCTCCCGCGCAGGGCCCAGAAGCTCCGCCCCCGCCGCGGTCGGCCGCATCCCTTGCGCATGACGCTGGAAGAGCGGCGCGCCCACCTCGGCCTCGAGCGCCGCAACCTGCCGCCCCACCGTCGGCTGGCTCGAGCCCAGCCGCCGCGCGGCAGCGGAATAGGAGCCGGTCTCGGCGACGGCGAGGAAGACGCGGATCAGGGACCAGTCGGCAAGGGCATTCATTCATGGATGAATAGCAGTTCGTCGAATTCTCGCAATTCCTGTTCGCGAACGTAGGGCGCATGATCCCGGCATCAGACAAGGAGAGTCGCCATGCAACAGACCGTCCTCATCCTTGGCGGCACCGGCCGCTTCGGCCGCACGGCCGCGGAGGCCTTCTGGAACGCCGGTTGGCGCGTCCGCGTGTTCGACCGCGCGACTGACCGGCTGCCCGAGGCCGCCATGGGGGCCGACGTCATCGTCAACGGCTGGAACCCGTCCTACGACCGCTGGGCGGACCTCCTTCCCGGCCTCACCGACCGTGTGATCGACGCGGCGCGGGCAAGCGGTGCGACCGTCATCCAGCCCGCCAACGTCTACGTCTACGGCGCCGGATCGCCGGAAACCCTCGGCCCCGACACGCCGCACGCCGCGCGGAATCCGCTCGGCCGCCTGCGGGTGGAGTTGGAGGATCGCCTCCGGACCGCGGGCATCCCGCTCATCCTCCTTCGCGCGGGCGACTTCATCGACACCGAAGGGTCGGGCAACTGGTTCGACAAGGTGCTGCTGGCCAGGCTCGCGAAGGGGCGCGTGGACTACCCAGGCAACCCCGACATCCCCCACGCCTGGGCGTTCCTTCCCGATCTCGGCCGGGCGGCGGTGGCGCTGGCCGGGCGGCGCGCGGACCTCGCGCCGGTGGAAGAAGTCCTGTTTCCCGGCTACACGCTCACCGGCCGGGAGCTGACGCGCCTTGTCGCGCAGGCCACGGGCCGTCCCGTCCGGCTCGCCCGCTTCGCCTACTGGCCGCTCCACCTTGCCCGACCGTTCTGGCGCCTCGCGCCAGGTCTGCTTGAGATGCGTTACCTCTGGACGATGCCTCACCGGCTGGACGGGGCGCGCTTCGCCCAACAGGTCCCGGGTTTTCAACCGACGCCGGTCGAGGAAGCGATCGCACAGGCGGTGGCGGGTCTGGCCGCGCCGTCCGCGCCGCGGGCTCAGCCGAGCCGCTTTTCCATGAAGAGGCTGCAGGACAGGTCGGCGTAGTCGCCGAACGCCCCCCGGTCCCGGTAGCCGAGGCTCCGGTAGAGATTCACTGCGGGCGCGAGCTCCGGCCCGGTTTCCAGCCGGAGCACCTTCAGCCCCACGTCCCGCGCCGCCGCCTCGGCCTCGGCCACGAGCCGCTGGCCGAGGCCAAGCCCCCGAACCGCCGCATCCACGAAGAGCCGCTTCAGCTCCCCGTAGCGGACCATGTCGACCAGCGCGATGCAGCCCACCGCCTTCCCGTCGAGACGCGCCACGAGGAACTGGGCGTTTGGCGCCGCCAGTTCCTCGGGATCGAGCGAAAAGATTTCGTCCGCCGCGTACACCGCCTCCAACGCCGCCTGGCTTGCCGCGATCAGCGCGCGGGCGTCCTGCGTCAGGGGCGACTCCGTGCGAATGTCGAGCGTAAGCGCATCGGCCATCATGCGCCGCACTCCCTAGCGATACAGGTCATGGTGACATCCCCGAAGCTGCCGCGCAGCATTAGCGGTAACGGGCAAATCCGCGTCAAGCGATTCCCCCGAGGTGTGGATAACCTCGCGTCTCGTTGCGGACGCATTTCCAACATGTTGTGGATATCCGCCGCCGATCCCTAAGATGCTGCGTCGTGCGTTGACTCGCGGCTGCGGACTGCGAGACTGTCGCCCACCGTTCGGGAATCACAGGGACCGACCGCCGTGCGCTTCACCCGCCTCCGCCTCAACGGCTTCAAGAGCTTCGTCGACCCGACCGAGATGGTGATCGCGGACGGGCTGACCGGCATCGTGGGACCGAACGGCTGCGGAAAGTCGAACCTCCTCGAAGCGTTGCGCTGGGTGATGGGCGAGAACCGCCCCACCGCCATGCGCGGCGACGGGATGGAGGATGTGATCTTTGCGGGCACCGCGCGCCGCCCCGCCCGCAACTTTGCCGAGGTGGCGCTCTCGATCGACAACTCGGAACGCCTGGCGCCCGCGGGCTTCAACGACTCGGACGTGCTGGAGATCATCCGCCGGATCACGCGCGACGCAGGCTCCGCCTACAAGACGAACGGCAAGGACGTCCGCGCCCGCGACGTGCAGATGCTGTTCGCCGACGCGTCCACGGGCGCGCACTCGCCGGCGCTGGTCCGGCAGGGCCAGATCTCCGAACTCATCAACGCGAAGCCCACAGCGCGCCGCCGGATCCTCGAGGAAGCGGCGGGGATCTCGGGCCTCTACCAGCGCCGCCACGAGGCGGAATTGAAGCTCAAGGGCGCCGAGGCGAACCTTGCCCGTGTGGACGACGTGATCGAACAGCTCGCCCAGCAGCTCCAGAGCCTCGCCCGGCAGGCGCGGCAGGCGGCGCGCTACCGCGAGATCGGGGAGCAGCTGCGGCAGGCGGAAGGGCTCCTCCTCTATCGTCGCTGGCGCGAGGCGGACGAGGGCCGCGCCCACGCCGAGGAGGCTCTGCGCGAGCAGCTTCGGGCGACGGCCGAGGCAGAACGGCTCGCCCGTGCCGCCGCCGCGCACCGGGCGGAGGGGGAGGAGGCGCTGCCGGCGCGGCGGGAAGAGGCGGCCATCGCCGCTGCGATCCTTCAGAGGATCGAACTGGAGCGACAGGCGCTCGACGATCAGGAGGCCCGCGCGCAGGGCGCGATCCGGGCACTCACGGCGCGGATCGAGCAGATGACGCGCGACCTCGATCGCGAGGGGCAGCTCAACCGTGACGCGGGCGAGACGATCGCGCGGCTCGAAGCCGAAGCCACCGAGATTGCCACTGCTGGGGAGGGCCACGAGGCCGCGCTGGAAGCGGCCGCCGAAGCCGCCCGAGAGGCTGCGCGCGTCCTGTCGGAGCGGGAAGAGGCGCTGACCGAACTCACCGAGGACGTGGCCCGCCTCGCCGCACGCCATCACGCGGCGCACCGCCTCCGCGACGACGCGAAGACGACGATGGAGAAGTCAGAGGCAGAGGCAGCGCGCGCGCGGGGGAACGTCGAGGAATCGGCCGCTGCGCTCACCCGCGCCGAGGCCGAGGCGGCGACCGCGAAGGTGGCGCAGGAAGCCGCCGCAAAAGCCGCGGCGGAAGCTGAGGCTGCGCTTGTCGCCGCCGATGACGCCCGGAGCGAGGCGCAGGGGCGCGAGGCCGAGGCGCGCGCCAGCCGGTCGGAAGCGGAAGGCGAGGTATCAGCGCTCAAGGCCGAGGTTGCGGCGCTTGCGCGGCTCGTTCACCGCGACACGGCGGAGGGCGGGCAGGTGCTCGACCTCCTCCGCGTGCAGGGCGGCTACGAGAAGGCGCTGGGCGCGGCGCTGGCCGACGACCTGCGCGCGCCGGCGGTGGACGGCGATGGCGCGTCCGGCTGGGCACGGCTGCCCGGCTATGCGAACCCGCAGACGCTGCCCGAGGGCGTGAAGGCGCTGACGAACTACGTCACGGTGCCGGACGTGCTCGTCCGCCGGATGGGGCAGGTGGGGCTCGTGGACCGCAAGGACGGTCCGCGCCTTCAGGCGGACCTCAAGCCCGGCCAGCGGCTTGTGAGCGTCGAAGGCGACCTGTGGCGCTGGGACGGCTTCCGGACCCGAGCCGAGGATGCACCGTCCGCCGCCGCGCTCCGGCTCCAGCAGCTGAACCGGCTTCAGGAGCTCAAGCAGGACCTGGAGGAAGCGACCGCCCGCGCCGATGGCGCCTCCCGCGCCCATGACCTCCTGAAGGCCCGTCTGGCCGAGACAACCGCCGCCGACGCCGCCGCCCGCGAGGCGCGCCGCCGCGCCGATCAGGCGGTCACGGAGGCGGGTCGCGCGCTCTCCCGCGCCGAGGCCGACCGCGACATCGCGGGCGGACGGCTTGAAAGCCTGAAGCTCGCCGTGGCCCGCCACGAGGACGCGGCGATGGAGGCGCGGCAGGCGCTGCGCGAGGCCGAGCGCGCCGTGGCCGATCTCGAGGATCTGGATGCCGCGCGCGCCATGGCCGAGGACGTGAAGACCACGGTGGAGGCCGCGCGGCTCACCATGATCGCCCGCCGCTCTGCCGCGGACGAGCTGCGCCGCGAGGGCGAAGCGCGGGAGCGGCGCGGGAAGGAGCTGGCGCGCGAACTCGGCACTTGGCGGAACCGGCTGGAGACGGCGGGCGAGCGTATCGCCGAGATCGAGGAGCGGAAGGCTTCAGCCGAACGGGAACTGACGTCCGCCACGGCCCAGCCGGCGGAGATCGCCGCAAGGCGCGCGAAGGTGGATGATGCGAAGGCCGAGGCGGACCGGCGGAACTCCTCTGCGAACGACGCGCTGGCCGAGGCCGAGACAGCGCTCCGCGAGGCCGTCGCCGCCGAACGCGAGGCCGAACGCCGCGCCTCCGACGCCCGCGAGGGCCGCGCCCGCGCCGAGGCGCGTGCCGAGGCCGCGCGGGAGGCCGTGGCCCAGGCCGTCGCCCGGATCGAGGAAGACCTCCAGACCACGCCGCACGACCTGCTCGCGACGCTCGGGGTGGACCCCGACACGATGCCGTCCTCGGACGCCATCGAGGCCGACGTCCAGCGGCTGAAGCGCCAGCGCGAGGCGCTGGGCGCCGTGAACCTCCGCGCCGAGGAGGACGCCCGCGAGGTCCAGACCGAACACGACACGCTCGTGGCCGAGAAGGCGGACCTCGAGGACGCGATCCGTGAGCTCCGCACCGGCATCGCGAGCCTCAACCGCGAGGGGCGGGAGAGGCTGCTTACCGCCTTCGAACAGGTCAACTCCAACTTCTCGCTCCTTTTCACCCACCTCTTCGGCGGAGGCGAAGCGAAGCTCGTCATGGTCGAAAGCGACGACCCGCTGGAAGCGGGGCTCGAGATCATGTGCCAGCCGCCGGGCAAGAAGCTGTCGACGCTCTCGCTCCTGTCGGGGGGCGAGCAGACCCTGACGGCGCTCGCGCTGATCTTTGCGGTCTTCCTCGCCAACCCCGCGCCGATCTGCGTGCTCGACGAGGTCGATGCGCCGCTGGACGACGCGAACGTGACCCGCTTCTGCGACATGCTCGACGAGATGACCCGGCGGACCGAGACGCGCTTCCTCATCATCACGCACCACGCGGTCACCATGGCGCGGATGGACCGGCTCTTCGGCGTGACGATGGGAGAGCAGGGGGTGAGTCAGCTGGTGTCGGTGGACCTGAGGAAAGCCGAGCAGCTCGTCGCGTGAAACGCCACGTTAAGGTTGACGGCGTAGGGAACGCAGCGTGAACATTTGCGGAGCGTTCCATGTACGAACACGTCGGCCTCGCCGCAGTCCTCCTGATCCTCGCCCTTGCCGGCAACTTGGGCGACCGGGAGCCGCCCTGCTGCGAGCCGAAGATGACGCTCGGCCCCGCCGTCCTGGTCTTCCGCTAGATCAGAGCTGGTTCAGCAGGTCCCGCGTCGGCCATGAATCGGCGGGCAGCCCCAGCCGCTTCTGCTCCGTCCGCACCGCTGCCCGGGTCATGGCGCCCAGGATTCCGTCGATCCCGCCCACGTCGTGCCCCCGCGCGGTCAGCTTGCGCTGGAGCGACTGGATCTCCTCTCCCGACAGGGCAGGGGAGGGGTTGCCCGCGTTGAACACCGGCGCCCCCTCCAGCCGCGTGGCGAAGTAGGCCGCGGTCAGGACATAGACGAAGCTCTTGTTCCATTCGAACAGGACAACGTAGTTCGGATAGGCGATGAAGGCCGGCCCGTTGCGCCCCTCGGGCAGGAGGATCGCGCCCTGAAGCCCGCGCGACAGGCTCCCGTTCCGCGCCTGGACTCCCATACGCTCCCACTCCGCCACCGGCTTCCAGATGTCGACGCCAGCCTGCGACCAGTCGAAGCCCTGCGGCATCGATACCTCCTGAAGCCATGGCTCGTTCGGCCGCCAGCCGAGAGATCGGAGCATCCGTCCGCCCGACATCAGCGCATCCGGCGCCGAGGTCTTGAGCGTCACGTGCCCGTCGCCGTCCCCGTCGACGCCGTTGCGGATGATGTCCTCGGGCAGCATCTGCACCATGCCGATCTCGCCCGCCCAGGCCCCCGTGGTCGTTCGAGGGTCGATGTCACCACGCCGGTAGAGCTCCAGCGCCGCGAAGACCTGCGGCTGGAAGAGCTCTGGCCGCCGGCAGTCGTGGCTCAGCGTCATGAGCGCGTTCACCGTGTTGAAGTCACCCTGAACCGCGCCGTAGTCCGTCTCGAACGCCCAGAAGGCGAGGAGGACGCCGGGGCTTACCCCGTATTCGCGCTGCACCCGGTCGAAGACGGCGGCATAGCGCTGGGCGTTCCGCCGGCCGTTGTCGATCCGGTTCTGGCTGATCAGCCTCCGGGAGAAATCGGTGAAGGGTCGCTGGAAGATGCCCTGCGAGCGGTCCGCCCGGATCACGGCCGGGTCCTGCCGGACGCCCGAAAAGAACTGCCGCGCCAACGACGGATCAAAGCCCCGCTGCACCGCCTCGCGCTCCATCGCCGAGACGAAGGCGCCGAAGTCGCCGCCGCAGGACACGGCCGCGGACAGCGGTGCCGGAACGAGCGAAAGCGAGAGGAGAAGGGCGGGAAGTCGGCGCATCTGGAGCTCCGTTGGCGGCACGATATGGGTGCGACCCTAGCAGGATGGACCCGTCGATCAACCGCCCCGGCCGGAGAAGGAAGGTCAGCGGACTCACGCTTGCGTTAACGACTCTTACTCGGTCGTTATCCCCCTCGTCAACCGACTGAAATCAATCGGTTTTATCCGAGATTTGGAACAAGTTGGAAATCGGGCTTGGAACCCCTGTTCCCGTTATGACCCGAGTCAGATCCGCGGACTTCGCGTAGCGGCCGGCCTCGAACTGCGTGGCGTGTCCCAGCACCGCCATGCGCTGCTCGGGGAGCGCACCCCGTTCCTTGAAGTAGGCGGCGCGATACTTCCGCACCCCGTGCGCCGAGAGCTTCGGCAAACCCGCCTCCGTGCAGGCGCGCGAGAACCACTGGGTCGCCCCGTTCTCCGAGCGAGACTTGCCATAAGCTGTGACTATGAAAGTCAGGTGCTGGTGACCCTTGAGACAGGCGTCGAGGTCATCGGTTCCGAACCAGCCCGGGCGGCGCTCGGGCGCCCACGGCACGACGGCGAGCTGATTGGTCTTGCCGCGCTGGAAGATGAGCCAGCCGTCCTGGATGTGTCCGCGGGTCAGGTGACAGGCGTCCCCAATGGCCGCGCAGGAGCGGTAGAGCAGCTCGAAGCACAGCCGCTGGGGCGTTCCGATCGCCCAGTGTGCGCGGAACTTGGCGACGTCTGCATCCGTCCAGGCTGTGAAGCCGTCCGACTTCGGCAGCTCGGGCTGTTCCACCTCGACAGCGGGGTTGGTGTCGATGCGCCCGGTCCGGACGGCCCATTTGCAGAAGCTGCGCCAGGTTCTGAGCCGGTTCGCTGCCGCATGGGACTCGAACTGGGCAAGATCCTTGCGAATGTGCCGGGGCAGGAGATCCTTCAGGGTCGCCTTGCTGCCGTAGCGCTCTCGCATCTTCTCGAGGTGCAGCCGTTGACGCGCACGACTGGCCGCGGACAGCTTTGCGTGAGCCGACGAGCCGAGATACTCGACGATGGCGTGACCGAGAGACCCTTTGGCTTCCGAGATCTGCGGCGCGCTGGCGGCGGCATAGACGTCAGCCGCTGCGGCGTAGGCCTTGAGGAACTTCGGGCTGTCGATGGGGAGATCGGGCAGCGCGATGCCCTTCTCGCCCTTGGGGCGGAAGTAGAGCCGCGGGTTGCCGCTCGGCCAGGTGCCGGATCGGTTCAGGTGCTTCAACCGAACGCCGCGTCGCATGAGTTGCCCTCCGAGGTGATGCCCAGCCGGGGGGCAGAACCACCAGCCGACAACTACGTATCATCCACTCGATCGCTGCTACGCTCCACGAAATAAGCACGACGCCACCTGATGCCAAGTTACAGATCGAAGTCATTGCTCCGGTCGAACACCTTCTCAAAGGAGGCGCTGGCGACGGCAAAGTCTCGGGGAGTTCTAAAACTTAGCAAAACGAACGGAACCGCGGTACGCAGTCGGGCACAAAGCTTGTGGGTGGCGCTATGTTAGCAGGCTCTTGCCACGACGACCCCTTCAACCGGACACTTGAGAGCCGGAGCCGGGCAATGTGCCAACTAAGCTTGCATCTTGAGAGCCGATAGGTATGTTTATCTTATGAAGACAGGTTTTAAGAGGTCCTCCCCGCGCCCAAAACCGCGGCGTCCCAGACAGCTCGAGGGCGTCATTGAGTTCCGCGGCATCCTTGGCGCAGCAGTGGCCGAACTCGGCCGCCGCATCGTTGGGGGCGAGTGGGCGCCCGGCGAGGCAATTCCGCGAGAGGCAGACCTTGCCGAAGAACTGTCGATCAGCCGTTCCGTTGTGCGCGAGGCCGTACGGATCCTCGGGGCAAAAGGACTGTTGCGCAGCCGGACATCGGATGGAACGAGAGTCACGTCGCGAACTGACTGGCGCCTCCTTGATCCAGACGTGATGGACTGGCGCATTCGTGCGGGTGACACGACTTCGCTCTTGAGCGACCTCCTTACGGTCCGCCTGGTGCTGGAGCCGGGCGTAGTCCGAACCGCGACTCTACACGCCACTCCCGAAGCGCGGAGCCGTATCGGCGCAGCCTGGGCAGCGAAGGTGGCTGTCTACACCACTCCCGACCCCGATCATGCCGAGCGGAGGCGCCGCTTCATTGAGACAGATCTCGAATTCCATCGAGCGCTTCTCGCAGCGACGGAATCGCCGCTCCTTGATCAGCTCTTCTCGGTGATCGAGGCGGCGCTCACGCTTCTTCTCGATCTGCAGATGCGGGCGCGTGGCTACGAGACCCAGATGATCGGGATGGAAGAGAGCCATGAGTTGCATGCGGCAGTGTTCGAGGAGTTCGAGCGCGGCAATGCGCAGGCTGCTCAGGCGGCAATGGAGCGGCTGATCGAGCGGGCCATCCGCGATGCCCGGGACGGACTGACCGCGATGAAAGCGTAGGAGGCTTCCTTAACCATGACGAAGACAAAACTGACACCGCAGCTCGTCGCCGCGGTGGCGGATCGGCTACGCGATCACGCCTTCCATGGTTGGTTCTACGGTGACTCGATCGGGTTTGAAGGTCTGATCGCTGCATCGGATCTGACCGGAAATTCTACATGGTCCGATTTCAGCCATGGCTTCTTCAGGGCGTGGGCCACACGCCGCCAGCCTTGGCAGCCTGATGACAATACCGCGCCCGGACATGCCATGTGCGAGTTGATCGAGCGTTATGACGATGATGTTCTGCGAGAGGCAGTCATCGACCTCGCCAGGCACCTGAGCGGCCGGCGGCGTATCGGTGCCGTCTCCATCACCTTCGAGGACACTCTGCGTTCGCTGAGAATGCCTTACGGTGGGGTTGAGCTGTCGCAGGCACAGGTTGCCCAGATGCAGGACCCGGGACCTGGAATCTGGCTCGACTGTATGCACTTCGATCCGCCATTCTTCGCGCATCTCGACCGGATCGACCCTGGCGCAGGATGGGCGGATGCTGCCGTTTCAGAAATCCTCGGATACCGCGATCTGCTCGTTGATCCGGGAACAGGACTCTATCGCCACTTCTGGCTGGAGCGAGATGCGCGTGCCTACACGCGCGGCTGGGGCAGAGGGCAGGGCTGGGCCCTCCTAGGACTGATCGATGTCGCCGAGTATGTTCCTGATGCAACGGAGGTTCGCGCAGAGGCGCTCCGGCTCTCGCGCCTGATGCTGGATTGGCAATTGCCCGATGGTAACTGGTGGTCGCTCGTCCACGAAGAACGGTCGGGGCCAGAGAGTTCGACGGCCGCCTTCATGGCAGGAGCCTTCTACCGGGGCATGGCCCTTGGCATTCTGCCAGCGGAGGAGTTCGAGGAGCCGGCCGGTCGCGCATGGAATGCCATGGAGGAGAATCTCGATGCGGATGGCAATCTGACCGGTGTGTCCGCTGCCGTTTATTCAGCGCTTGTTGAAGAGCACTATTGGCATGTTCCGATCAACCATATCGTGCCTTGGGGGCAGGGACCTGTTCTGACGGCTGCGGCTGCTCGGAAGGCCTGGATTGAGCGGGCAGGGAGCTGAGGTTCCCTACTCGTACATGCGGATAGAGACGCCGCCGTCGATCACAATGTTTTCCCCTACCATGAACCTTGCTTCGTCCGAAGCAAGCAGCACCGCGACCGCCGCGACTTCGTCGGGGCGACACAGGCGACCGGGAGGCTGCTTCGCCTCCGTCTCCGCACGTGCGCGGACGGGATCAGGCTGGAGGCCGAAGTACCAGTCAGCAATCGGCGTGTCGACGTAGCCGGGAGAGATCGCGTTCACGCAGATTCCGCGCCCTGCGTACTCTATCGCGAGCGCTCGGGTCAGTCCGAGAAGTGCGTGCTTGGCAACCGGGTAGGGAAACGTCGCTGGCATCACGGTGAAGGCGTGATTCGAGATGATGTTTATGACATTTCCTTTCCCTCGCTTCAGCATTCCCGGAAGCAGCGCCTGCGCACAGAGCCACGCGCCCTCGAGATCGACTGCCATGCAGCGATGCCAATCTTCGGCAGTCGTCGCCAGAGGTTCTCGGAAAACGGCTATTCCGGCATTGTTCACTAGGACATCTGGCTGGCCCAGTCCGTCGGCGACTGCCCGCGCCATTTCACTGACGGCTGACGGATCCGAAACGTCAACTGCAACAGCCATTGTGCGAGCTCCCGTGTCCCGGGCGATCCTGTCGGCGGCGGTGACTGCCCTCGCATGATTCAGGTCTGCAAGCGCCACGACCGCGTCCTCGCCTGCGAAGCGCTCGGCAATGGCGAGACCTATGCCCTGGGCTGCGCCCGTCACGACCGCGACCTTCCCCGTCAGTCTTCCCACTTGACCTCCTGCAGTGTTGACGTTGATATGATGAACCGATTATACGACAATATAATAGAGTCGAAACAAGGGAGGATACAATGGGAGTTCGCAAGACAGTCGCTCTTGCCGGGGCAATGGTGATGGGCCTATCGGCGGTTCCGGCACTCGCCCAGGACAAGCTTGTGGTTGCAATCTACAAGAGCGGGACACAGCAGTACTTTCTCGATCAGGCGCAGGGGTTCACGGCCGCTGCAAACGAGCTTGGCTATGAAGCGCGCGTCATCAACGTCGAGCTGGACTCGAACGTTGCTATAAGCGCGGTCTCTGACGCCATTGCCTCCGGGGCCGATGGCATCGCCATTACCGCTCCGGATCAGGCGCTCGGGCCGGCGATTGCCCGCGCGGCGGCGGAGGCGGGCATCCCCGTCATCGCGACCGACGACCCACTACTCGACGGTGATGGCAATCCTGTACCGTTCGCGGGATTTGACGGCGTCGCCATGGGCACCAAGGTCGGCGAGAGGGCAGGGCAGCTTCTGTCCGAATCCGGCTGGCTCGACGGCGACGACTATGGCGTCTTGTCGGTTGAGGTGCAGACGCTTTCGGTCTGTAACGACCGCACGAATGCCTCGCGCGAACTCGTGACGGCCGCGGGAGCCGACGCCTCAAAGTTCGTGGCAGTGCCGTATGACGGCACAACCGACTCCGCCCTTTCAGCTGCGGGGCCGATCATCACGGCCAATCCGGGCGTAAATCGCTGGGTTGTATTCGGTTGCAACGACGAGGGTGTCCTCGGAGCCACCAATGCGCTTCGTAACGCCGGTATCTCGCCCGGCGACGTGATCGCCGTTGGCCTCGGCGCCTACGAGGCTTGCCGCCCGTGGCAGGAGGGGATCGAGACCGGCTTCAAGGCTGCTCTCTACCTCTCCGGCGTGGATGTGGGTGACGCTGCGGCGCGGGCGCTCATCAACACGATTGAGACGGGAACGCCTCTCCCCGAAAAGACGGTCGCCAACACGACCATCGTCGATCCCACGACCTTCACGGACGTGATGCCCTGCGGTTAGCGCAGCGTTTCCCGGTGATCCCGGCCGGCCTGACCTTCAGGCCGGCCAACTGACCACGGTCCGCACGAGAGTCCCCTCATGAACCCGCTTCTGGACGTGGCCGGAGTTGGCAAGTCTTTTCCCGGCGTCCGCGCACTCGACAACGTCTCGATCTCCGTAGCGGCAGGCGAAGTCGTCGCGCTGGTAGGCGAAAACGGCGCAGGCAAATCCACTCTGCTGAAGATTCTGTGCGGCGACTACCGGCTCGACACAGGCCGTGTGCACGTCGTCAGAACCGACATCTCGACGGCTGATCCGCTGATGTCCCGTCGTGCAGGTTTCAGGCTTGTCAGACAGGAGCCTGAAATCGTGCCCGACATCAGCGCCGCCGAGAACATCTACATCGGCGAGTACCCGCGATCGGGACGAGGGCGGGTGGATCACACAGCGATGAAGACTGGGATGCTGGAGGGTTTGGCCGCCTGCGGATTTGCGGGTATGGTCGATCCAGCAACACTCGGTCGACTTCTGTCTCCGGCACAGGCTCACCTCGTCGAGATACTGCGCGCACTCAAGCCGGGCGTTCGCGTCGTCGCGTTCGACGAACCAACGTCCTCTCTGACGTCCGAGGAGGTTGCCAGCCTCTTTGCGCTGATCGGGCGACTGAAGGCGCAGGGCCTTGGAATTGTCTATGTGAGCCATCGTTTGCGCGAGGTGATGGAGGTGTCGGACCGCGTCGTTGTCCTGAAGGACGGGCAGGTCACCGGCGATCTGGTCACGTCGGCAACGACGGAGGACGAGATCGTCCGCCTCATGGTCGGACGGGAGATGGTACACGACTTTTCCCGCGCTGAGACCACCCGAGACGAGGTTGTCCTCGAAGTCGAAGACCTTTTCAGCCGCTGGCACCGGGGCATCAGCTTCCGTATCCGCGCCGGCGAAATCCTGGGCTTTGGCGGGCTTGTGGGTGCCGGGCGAACGGAACTGGCCAAGGTGATCTTCGGCGAGTACTCCCGCCAATCCGGGACAATCCGCATCGCCGGCACCTCACGCGATATCCGCAGCCCGGCCGATGCTATTGCCGCCGACATCGGGTTTGCCCCTGAAAACCGGAAAGCGGAGGGGCTGATCCTCGTCCGCTCCGTCATTGAGAACGCGTCGCTTGCCGTCTTCCGCCGTGTTGCCCGCGCAGGTTTCCTCTCCCAGCGGCGAATGGAGGAGAAGGTCGCGCCGGTGATCCGACGGCTGGAGGTCAAGACGCCAAGTCTGGGGCAGGACGTGGGCAAGCTTTCCGGAGGGAACCAGCAGAAGGTCGTTCTCGCGCGCTGGCTTGCCGCTGGTCCACGTCTCCTGATCCTCGACGAGCCGACGAGGGCAGTCGATGTCGGGGCCAAAGCCGAGATCTACCGATTGATCGACCGGCTGGCTCAGGAGGGGATGGCGATCATGCTGATATCCTCCGAGATGCCGGAGCTTCTGGCGCTTTCAGACCGGATCGTCGTGATGCGCGACGGCCTGCTGTCGCCGGTGATCGAGAAGGAGGCGGCAACAGAAGAACTCATCGTGTCGCACGCTCTGGGGACCGGGGTGGCCGCATGACGGTATGGGAGGAAAAGCGGATGGCGGAGAGCCGTACGGAGGGCCTGGGCCCGCGGGCGCTGCGTTTCATGGGAGCGGAGAATCTGTCGTTGATCGTGGCCCTCATCGTGCTGGTGCTGCTGATTTCCAGCCAGACGGAGTTCTTCTTCTCTTCGCGCAACATATTCAACATCGCGCAGAACATGGCGGTGGTCGGGTTGATCGCCGTCGGCATGACAATGGTCATTGTGTCGGGCGGACTGGACATATCGGCAGGTTCGATCGCCGGCTGCGCCTCGGTCGTATGCGCACTGATGGTGTCACAGGTAGGTACCGTGATCGGCGGCGTCGCCTTCGGGATCGGCATCGGGATGGTGCTCGGTCTCATCAACGCCTGCATCATCAGCTACCTTCGCGTGAACCCGGTGGTGGCAACTCTCGCGACTTTCTCGGCATTCCGGGGTGTGGCGTTCCTGATCGCGCCCGAGGGACGTCCAATCGGCGTTCTTGACCCGACCTTCGCCTTGCTGGGATCGGGCAGGATCCTCGATATCGGCGGTTTTCCGGGTGTCCCGATCGCGTTCGCGATCCTCCTTTTTGTCGGCATCGCCGGTCACGTGGTGATGTCGCAGACCGTGTTCGGCCGGCAGGTCTATTCGATGGGCGGCAATCCGACGGCGGCGCGGCTTGCAGGGATCAACCTCAACCGGATGCGACTCTGGATCTATTCGATTGCAGGCGGGCTTTCCGGCCTGGCAGGCGTGATCGTGACGGCGCGTACGTCGTCCGGCCAGCCGGCGAGCGGAACTCAGGGACTGGAGCTCGAAGCCATTACTGCGGTGTTTCTTGGTGGTGCATTGCTGGCGGGTGGCAAGGGCACCGTGATGGGCACCATGCTCGCTGTTCTCCTGTTGGCGGTCCTGTCGAACGGCATGAACCTTCTGGGGATCGCAACGTTCTACCAGCTTGTCGCCAAGGGCATGCTTCTCGTCTTCGCCGTTGCAGTAGGTCAGTGGCGCATGGCGGCCGCCGAGGCGCGTCAGGCCCGGCAGAGCGCGGGGGGTGGAGCATGACCCTCTGCATAGAGACCGACCGGCTGTCGGTCACAGTTGATCCTGACTTCGGCGCGCGGGTGACCTCGCTCACAGACAAAGTCACCGGGCGGGAATGGCTTGTTCGGGGACCGACTGTCCCAAACGAGACTTACGGTGGAGCGCAGGCCCGTGGCTGGGACGAGTGTTTTCCCACTGTGCTTTCCTGTCTGCGCGCGGGGCGTGATCACGGTGAGCTCTGGGGGCGCGCTACACGCCAAGAGAGCGAAACTTCCGTCTGGTGTGGCGCCGGCTGGCAATTCTCCAGACGCCTCGCGGCGGAGGGAGCAATCCTGCGCGCTAACTATGAGCTTAAAAACACGGGCGAAGAAGCGCTCGACTGGATGTGGTCGCAGCATTGTTTGATTGCACCTGAGGCGGGAGAACGACTCCAGCTGAAAGGTTTCGCGGACTTCTCTATTGGCGGAAGGGTCCTTGAGTGGCCCCGCCACGGGGAGCGCGATCTTTCGGTCTGCGGAGGTCCTTCCGAGAACTTCGCGGCGAAGATCTATTCTAGGGCTCTTCCTGGTCAGGTCGTCGCCGCCCTTGATGGTCCGCGTGGCGGCATAGCTTTTTGCTGGGACGGCGCAGAGCTGCCGGCGATGGGCCTGTGGCTCAACTGGGGCGGCTGGCCCCTGCCGCCAGGCTCGGCGGTCTATCAGCTGGCAATCGAGCCAACGACGGCAGCAGCCGATAGCCTCGACGCCGCCGTGGAGTCGGGCGCAGCATGGCAGCTTGCTCTCGGCAACAGTGCATCCTGGTCAGTCGAGATCCGACTGACCAACCCGATAGATCCTGAGCGAGGTTTCCAATGAGTTCTGACGACTACGTTCTCTTCGCGGTCGAAGACGGAGTGGCCACACTGACCCTCAACCGTCCTGCGAAGCACAACGCGATTACCGCTGCGATGGGCGGCGAAGTCGAGCGCTTTGCGCGTCAGGTCGACACGGACCCGGCAATCAAGGTGCTGATTATCACGGGCGCCGGCGGGCGGGCATTCTCCGCCGGTTCAGACGTCAACATGCTCGATGATCTCGGCACCCCCTGGGAGGGCCGCAACAGAGCAGACTACGGTCGCGACTACGTGTCGCCGCTTCTGCGACTGCGCAAACCGGCAATCGCCGCGATTGATGGCTACTGCCTTGGAGGGGGTCTTGAAGTCGCGATTTGCTGCGACATCCGGATAGCCACGCCGCGATCGACGTTCGGCGCACCTGAAGTGCAGCGCGGCTGGCATGCCGGCTCGGGGAATACATCGATCCTTCCGCGGATCGTCGGCTATGGCAATGCTGCGCTCTGGGTCCTCACCGGCGACCACTTTCCGGCTGAGGAAGCCCACCGTGTGGGTTTGGTCCAACGCCTCGTTTCGCCTGAGGCATTGATGGACGAGGCACGAAGGCTTGCCGAACGTCTTGTGCGAAATCCGCCGGTCGCGGTCCAGTCAGCAAAGCAGATCATCCGTCAGAGCCAGGGTACCAGCGTCGCGCAAGGTCTTGCCTGGGAGAACGATGGCTACACGCTCTGCATGATGACCGAGGACGCGCGAGAGGGAATGCGCGCCTTCGCGGAGAAGCGTGACCCGGTGTTTCAGGGCCGCTGAACGTGGAGTTGAGCATGATAACATCAGAACGCATTGGTCCGCTCGACGGGCTCCGTGTTCTCGATCTCACGATCGCCATGGCTGGACCGATGTGCAGCCAACGGCTTGGCGAAATGGGGGCCGCGGTCACAAAGATCGAGGCGCCCGGCGGCGGTGACTTTGCTCGCCACTCGCCGATGGCCGGAGTGACGAAGTTCGGTGACGCGATCTGTTTCGTCACACTCAATCGCAACAAGCGCAGCCTTGTCCTCGATCTCAAGGCCGATGCAGGTCGCGCGGTTTTGCAGAGATTGGTCGCCGATGCCGACGTTCTGATCCAGAACTATCGCCCTCGGGTGGCCTCGAAGCTTGGCATTGACTATGGGTCACTTTCTGCCATCAACCCCCGCCTCGTATACGGTTCGATCACCGGATACGGAGAAGATGGGCCGATGAAGGACCGGCCGGGACAGGACTTGCTCCTGCAGTCCTTCACGGGCCTCACACTGAACGGGGGCACAGCCGAAGGTCTCCCGGCAGCATCGCCACTTTACATGGTCGACGTGACGGCAAGTCACATGCTGTGCGAAGGCGTGCTTGCTGCGCTTATCGCGCGCGGTGTCACCGGTCGTGGGCAGGAAGTCAAAGTGTCCATGCTCGGTGCCATCATGGAGATGCAATGCCAGGAAGTGACGGCTTACCTTTCGGCTGATGCACCGCCCTCTCGGGGTGTGGCGCCTCAGGTGTCGATCTACATGGAGCCGCCCTATGGCATCTATGCCTGCGTCGGCGGGCACCTGGCCCTCGCACAGGCCGATCTCGCTGTGCTTGGACCAGCGTTGGAGTTGCCGGAGCTTGTCCAACTCAAGGGTTCACGGCCGGCTCAGTCCGATCAGGTTGCCCTCACCGCCTGGCGCGACAGCATCGTCACGCTGATAGCCGGACGCCTCGCTGAGCGGCCGGCGGCGGAGTGGGACGGGCTTCTGGCGCCGATGGGCATCTGGTGCATGGTGGTTAACGACTATGCCGCTTTCCTCGAGCACCCGCAGGCGGCAACAGCACTTGTCGACATGGAGCACCCGGCAGCCGGGCGCTATCGCACTGTGGCTCCCGGCATCCGCTTCTCCGGTCAGCGAGCGCCTGATCTGACGACGGCACCAGCCTATGGAGCTGACAGTCGCGGAGTCCTCGCCGAGGCCGGATTTGCGCCCGCTGAAGTCGAGGCGTTGATCGACGCCGGTACGGTTGTTGCGAAATGAAGATTACCGCGCTCAGTACCTTCCTCGTGCCGCCGCGCTGGCTGTTTCTCAAGGTGGAGACCGACGAAGGGATCAGCGGTTGGGGCGAGCCGGTTCTGGAAGGTCATGCCGGCACGCTTGCCGCCAAGATCGAGGAACTCCAGGATCTCGTCCTCGGCCTCGATCCGCGCAGGGTCGAAGACATCTGGCAGATGCTATACCGGAACGGCTGCTACCGGGGTGGCCCGGTCCTGATGAGCGCGATCTCCGGCATCGATATGGCGCTGTGGGACATCAAGGGTCGCGCACTCGGCGTTCCGGTCCATGAACTTCTGGGTGGCCGGGTGCGCGAGAGGGTGCGCAGCTACTGCTGGATTGGCGGAGACCGGCCAATCGACCTGATCGCAGGTGCCGAAGAACTGCGGGCGCGAGGTTTTGATGCCTGCAAGTTTAACATCTGCGAAGAACTCCAGATAGTTGACACGCATGCACGCGTCGATGCGGTGCTTTCCCGAGTGGCTGACCTGCGCGCAGCGGTCGGATCGACCATGGACCTCGCTTTCGACTTCCACGGCCGTGTCCATGCCCCGATGGCGCGAATCCTGCTCAAGGAAATGGAGCCGCTCCGGCCGCTGTTCGTCGAAGACCCCGTCGTCTCGACGATGGTCGAGTCAATGGCGGACCTCGCCCGTGCCACCTCGATCCCGCTCTGTATCGGCGAGCGATTGCATTCGCGGTACGACTTCAAGAGGGTGTTCGAACTGCGAGCCGCGCAGGTCATCAATCCCGATACCGCGCATGTGGGCGGTATATCCGAAATGGTCCGCATCGGCCACTGGGCCGAAGCCTACGATGTGGCGCTCGCGCCGCACTGCCCGCTGGGGCCCATCGCTCTCGCAGCATCGCTTCAGGTCGATGCCGTTTGCCACAATGCCTTCATCCAGGAGCAGTCGCTGGGCATCCACTACAACAGCGGCGCCGATCTGACGGACTACCTGATGCCCGGGCACGGTTTCGACCTGCAGGGCGGATATCTGCAGATTCCATCCGGTCCAGGTCTCGGAATTGAGGTGGACGAGGCCGCAGTCATGCGTGCTGCCGCTGACGGCCACCGCTGGCGCGCGCCGATCTGGCGCCACCGCGACGGGTCGATTGCTGAATGGTGACGGTTGCGCTCATAGGCGTGGACTGGGGCACGACTAACCTTCGCGCCTGGCTTATGGATGCCGAAGGCTCCGTCCTTGCGGAGGCTCTGAGCGCCGAGGGGCTGCTCAACGTCGTCGACGGCGACTTTCAGGGTGCGCTTCATCGCGCCTGCGGTAGCTGGCGGGAACGCTGGCCGGATGCCCCTGTTCTCCTTTGCGGGATGGTGGGTAGCAGACAGGGTTGGGCCGAGGCACCGTACCTTGGCGGCGCGGTCGCGTTGGCCGACCTTGCCGCCGCAACCACGCCTGTGCCAGGTGCGCGCATTGTTCCGGGCATCGTCTCCCGGAGCTGGTGGTGCGAGCCCGATGTCATGCGTGGAGAGGAAACTCAGATCGCCGGAGCATTAGCGAAGGGCGTGGACCCCGATGCAATTCTCTGCCTGCCGGGCACGCACACGAAATGGGTCGAACTGCGCGATGGACGGATCGCGGCGTCATCCACCTTCCTGACTGGTGAGCTCTACCAGAGACTGTGCGATCGCTCGGTTCTGGCTGGGCTGATCGCGACCGAAGGTACGCCGCCGGTCGCCGTGGCCGAAGGGGCCTATGCTGAAGGTCTTGCTCTGGCTCCGCGCGGGCCCCTCCACCATCTCATGTTTGTTCTTCGTGCAAGGTCACTTACGGGCGCAGGTAGCGGCGCGACTGCCGCGCAGCTTTCCGGCCTCCTGATCGGAACCGAGATATCGGCGGTCGGTCCCCGCTTGTCGGGGCGTTCGGTCGTGGTCCTGGGCGGTGAAGCTCCGGCGGAGCGCTATCGGGCAGCACTGGCAGTCGCAGGTATCAGCGCTGCGGTGATGGATGCCGATGACTGTTGCCGCGAAGGTCTCTTGCGGGTGGCCGCGTGCGTCCCTGAGTGGAGGGTGATGGCATGACCGAGGGACTGGGCGATCTGCTGCGTCGCATCGGTGCGGATTGGGCAGTGTTGTCTGCGCCGGAAGCTGTGGCCTGGGCTACAGGCGTCGCCATCCCGATTGAGACGGGCCCGTCGCCGTTTACCGGCGGTCCCGCTCTTGCACTCGCTGACGGGCGCGGTTCACTCGGGCTTGTCTGTGCCAACGTTGAAGTCACCGGCGCGGTTGGCGACCTCGAGTTGGAAGTCTATCCTGGCTTCGCCGGGAACGTCACCCCTCAGCTTGCCAATTACCGCACCGGCGTCGCTCGGCTGGCCCAACGTCTCGGCGTTTCCGGCCGCCTCGCCGTCCAACCGATGCGCCACCCGGCGAGCCTTGCTGACCTGCTGCCTGGTCCCCACCTCGATATCGGTTCAGGCCTTGACCGACTCATCGCAGTGAAGACGCCGGATGCCATCGAATCGTTGCGACGGGCCGCAGCTATAACGGACAGGGGCCAGTTGGCGGCACGGCGCCTGACGCTGGACGGGGCGACTGAACTTGCCGTCCTGAACGGCATCCGGACAGTCATCGAAGAATCGGCGGGAGCGCGTTGCGCCCTTGCCGGCGAGTACATCAGCGGGGTCGAGCGCACCGCAACGCTTGGCACACCTCCCGGTGCGCGTCGGCTGCGCCCGGGTGATCCGGTCATCTGCGACCTTGCGCCCCGGGTCGGGGCCTGGTGGGGCGACAGTTGCGCATCGTTTACGCTGGGGACCCCCTCCGACGAATGGCTTCGACTCTGGCATCGTGCGGCGGAAACGCTTGCGCTCGCCGAGTCGGTCCTCAGGCCCGGGTTGAGAGTCCGGGACTTCGACGCCACCCTGCGCGCACATATGGAGGCGGGCGGCTACTCGTACCCGCATCATTCTGGCCATGGCATCGGCACGTCGGTCCACGAGTGGCCCCGTCTCGTTCCCGACGAGGAGGCGGAGATCGAAGCCGGTATGGTGCTCATGGTCGAGCCGGGAAGCTACCGCCCTGGTTCAGGTGGCGCGCGCCTTGAGAGGATGTTCCTCGTCACGGCGACGGGATGCGAGCCGCTGACCCGCTTCACCATGGAGCCCATGCTGTGACGCGGACTGTCGGCATCCACGCAGTGATGTTCGCCTTCTTCGACCGTGCGGGCTTACTGGATCGCGGGGCCATGCGAGTTCAGGCGCAACAGGTAATGTCTATGGGGGTCGACGGGTTCGTGACCCTCGGTCTCGCCACTGAGGTCGGCAAACTGACGCTTCCTGAACGGCTGGCACTCATCGAATGGATGGCCGACGACGCCCAAGATTTGCCCTTCGCAGTCACGGTGACAGGGAACGGCGTCGTCGAACAGCGTGAAATCCTGCGCGCCGCTGAAGGCGCCGGGGCCACGCTTGCCATACTGCAGCCTCCGTTGGCGGGCGGCTTTGCAACGAATGAGTACCTCGAATTCTTCGCTGCTGTTGGCAAGGGCGCGCGCCTGCCGCTCGCGGTCCAGAATGCACCGCAATACCTCGGCCGGACGTTGGCTGCCGGCGACCTCTCCCGCCTTCGCGCGCGGATGCCGACGCTCGGACACGTCAAGGCCGAGATAGCGGCGACCGATCTGGGGGCGTTCATCGCAGACGTCGGCGAGGATTTTGTCGTACTCAACGGACGCGGCGGGCTCGAGATGACCGACTGCCTTCGCGCTGGCGCACAAGGGTTCATCGTTGCACCGGACGTGGCACCGGGCGTAGTTGCATGCTGGCACGCCTGGAAGCGCGGCGACGTCGAGAGAGCCGAGGCGCGCTACGCCTCGTTCCTCCCGGCGGCGCTGTTCGGCATGCAGTCGCTCGAGCATCTCGCCTGCTATGGGAAGCGCATATTCGCCGCCCGCGCTGGCCTGACCGTCCACGACCGGTCGCCCGCCATGCGACCCTCGCCACTCGGCCTCCAGCTCGCGTCGCGATGGGCTGGCACCGCCGCAACAGCGCTCGGACCAGAAGAAGCCGAGCGCTCCGCCCGTACGGGCAATCGCTCCAAGACCGACCTGCATCCAGAAGGAGGAGAATGAGATGCGACTTACGACACCAGTCATCATTGCCGCCACCGCATTTGCTATGCCGGTAAGTGCGCAGCAGATTACCCTGCATATGGGTCACAACAACCAGACGGATCACCCGGGCCACATCGCCGGTCTGGAGTTTGCACAACTGGTCGAAGAGGGAACCAACGGAGAGATAGCAGTAATCGTCTATCCGGCGGAGCAACTTGCCAACGTCCGCGCAGGCGCAGAAGGCATCCAGCTCGGAACCATAGATCTGTATTACGTTGATGCAGGAACCCTCGGAAACTGGCATCCCCAGTACGCGTTCGTGAGCTTGCCATTTCTGTTTGATGACTATGATCACGCGGAACGCTCTATGGATGTGATTGCCGAAGAAATCACATCGAGCATGCGACGTGACTTCAACGTGGAGCGCCTCGGATGGACCCCGGCCGGGTTCAGAGTAATGATGTCGAAAGGGGTGGCCATAACGTCGGCAGAGGATCTGAACGGTGTCAAGTTCCGGGTGCCGGAGATTCCCCTCTACGTGGAAACCTTCACCCGTCTAGGTGCGAATCCAACTCCACTTCCTTGGGGAGATGTCTACAGCGCCATTCAGACCGGCGTCGTCGACGCCGTTGAGGGGCCCGCGCCGGCCATCCGGAGTGCAGGCTTTTATGAGGTGGCTACTCATGTTGCGCCAACCTATCACATCATGACGGATCTATCGCTGCTGATGAACCTCGATAGGTTTGAAAGCCTCTCCCCGGAACATCAGGAGGTCCTGCGTGAAGCTGGCAGACAAGCGTTTGACGTGACCTTCCGTCAGCTCATTCGGGAGGCCGATACAGAGGCCTTTGCCGCGATCTCCGCCAACCTGGAAACTCCCGAGTCATTCGATGTGGAAAGTTTCCGGACCGCAGTGTCGCCAGTGGTCGAGGAGTTCCTGAGCGCTGCCGGACCGGAAGTCGAGGGCTGGGTGGCGACCATTCGGGCTGAGTAAATAACACTGTGCGGCGGCAACGATGAGTTGCGCCGCACTACCAAAAAATAGTTCTGTGGAGGCGCGCTTTGGCAGGTCTGAACTCAGAGACAGGGTTATCTCTACAGGATGACCGAGATACTTCGCTGCCGGCGGCGCTGACTCACCTCAGGCAGGCAATTGATCTCCTTTGCTTCCTTCTGATCCTTTCTTTCGTTGTTGTGGTCATGGCAGCAGTCATCTTCCGCTATGTCCTCAATGCCTCGCTGCCTTGGTCGGAAGAATTCATTCGATTTTCGCTGTTCTGGTGCATAATGCTTGGTGCGATCACCATTACGCTTCGAGATCAGCATCTCAGAATTGAGCTAGTCCAGGATCTCGTGCCGCCTGACGCAAGACGGATACTGAGGATCGCGGCGCATGCGTCCACTGTCGCTTTTTCCCTGATCCTCCTTTTTCAGGGACTCGAACTTATTCAGAGGACCACATCAACCTCTCCAGCATTGGGTCTGCCGATGTGGACTGTTTATGCTGCAATGCCTGTTGGTGCAGTCGGAATAGGTCTCGGAGCCAGCTGGCACCTCTGGAACTCTCTGCGGGATGTTCAGCAATGATCCTTTGGGCAATGCTGGCCTCCTTCGCCATCCTCCTTCTGATCGGGACACCGGTTGGCTTTGCAATGGGTCTTAGTGCAGTTGCAGTCCTGACTCTTCAGGGTCAAGTGCCACTTCTTCAGCTTCCGGTAAGAATGTTCGGCGCACTTGACAGCTATGCGTTGATGGCGGTGCCGCTGTTCATCCTCGCCGGGAACCTCATGAATGTGGGTGGAATTACCGCCCGTATCGTCGCTTTGGCGCAACTGATGGTGGGACGACTTAGGGGTGGTCTGGCGCAGGTCAACATTCTCACGAGTGTTCTCTTCAGCTCCGTCAATGGTTCGGCGCTGGCGGATACGGCAGCAGTCGGCACTATGATGATCCCGGAGATGGAGAAAGAGGGGTATGAACGCCGTTTCTCCGTTGTGGTTACTGCAGTCTCCGCGCTCATCGGTCCGATCCTTCCACCTTCCATCATGGCCATTCTGTACAGCGCGATCACAGGAATCTCGATCGGGGGGCTCTTCCTGGCATCTGTTGTTCCTGGACTTGCACTGGGGTTCGCACTCATGTTCCTTACATGGTTCTTGGCCCCGCGGTTTGGTTGGCAACCTCACCGGCGCGCCAAGTCCGGAAAGGTCGGTTGGCAGGTAGCAATGGAAGCAATTCCAGCAATCCTGATGCCGATCATTATTGTAGGAGGTATTGTGGGAGGACTCTTTACCCCTACTGAGGCCGGCGCTGTCGCGGTGCTATACGGCCTATCAGTTGCTCTTGTGCTTCGTCAGTTCTCTTTGAGAAGCTTCTACAAATTTGTTGTTGATTCGGCCACGACGACGGCATCGGCCTTGATTGTCCTCGGTGGTGCGGGCTTGTTTGGCTGGGTATTGACTCGAGAAGGCTTGGGCTTTCGCATTGGCTCTTCGATTCAGGCAATCAGTGAGGAACCGACTGTGGTTCTCCTTTTGGTTCTCGCCGGGCTTTTTCTGGTTGGTCTTTTTCTTGAGGGTTTGGCGGCCATGATTCTCATTGTCCCGATTGTCGCCCCCATACTGACTTCCTCAGGAGTAGATCCACTTCAGGCGGGTGTGGCGATCATCATGATGTTGCTAGTCGGAGGCGTCACACCGCCAGTTGGTGTAGTTGCAATGTTCGCGTGCAAGATTGGTGGTGTCAGTTACCCCTCTACATTCGAGATATTCTTCCCATACCTTCTTGCGGTTCTTGTAATCGTTTTTCTGGTCGTGTTCGTCCCGGGCATGACGCTTCTCCTTCCGTCCATGCTGATCCCTTGAATTAGGGAGCTTGAACCGTGCTTGGTTTGCCGGAGGCTCCTACTGCTGAGTCGGATGGAGGACCATAAGCCAGACGACAAGATAGCATGCGGCGAGCCCGCGGCCCGGCGGACCTCCATTTCCATGGATGTATTTCGGCGTGAAATTTCACCTCTGAGTGAAGTGGTCCCCTCTGACCTTCCCCCCGAGAACCGGGCCATTGCGAACTGGAATCTTCCACTTCTTGCAGCTGCCCCGAACCTTAGGCCGCCCGGATCTGGAATCTCCGAGCTTGATCACGCTGGCTGGCCGGATGCGCCGACGTGATTGGTGAGCGCTACCGGCACGTTGTATCCGATTGCGCTGTGGGGACGGTCCTCATTGTAGAACCTGCGCCAAGCCTCCATCTTTTCGCGCGCATCCGCAAGCGTAAGGAACCAGTGCGCGTCGAGGCATTCCTGCCGGAATTTCGAGTTGAATGCCTCGATGTAGGCGTTGTCGGTTGGCTTCCCCGGCCGGCAGAAGTCGAGCACGACCCCTTTCTGATAGGCCCAGAGATCAAGGTCTCGGGCAGAGTGCGGCGATGGGCGACATTCACTACGAGCACCCAGCCCATCCTTAAGCGATCGTATACTTGACACACCCATGGCTCGCGGGCAACCTGCCCTCAGTTCAACTGAGGGGATTCGATGAACGACCTATTTGTCTACTTCGACGGCGTGTCGGCCTTCGGCCATGTTAACGGAGCCATTCAGGTAGAGTTGGCGGCCAACGCGCTGGACGCCAGCGAAGATGGGTCCGTTCAAGTTCGCCGCGTATCGGTGGCCCACCTGCGGTGCAGTCCGGCCGCCGCTGGGGACCTGATGCAAGCGCTGCAAAAGGCGCTGGACATGCTTCAGAGCAGCGAAGAAGCCGCCCCGGCTTCGGGCACGCTCAACTAGGCTCTTCATCGTCCCTATCCTTGGCGGGCTTCTGCTTCACTAGCTTCCGCAGCTTTTCGTTGAAGCGGGCTTCGTCGTCGTCCGTCCCGAGTTCGCGGGCGGCTTCCTTGAAGCGCTCCGATTGACTCTTTTCAGGTTCCTTCGGCATGTTTCCCCAATGTCTGGTTACACCGCATACATAGATGAATCCGGGGATGATGGCTTCAACTTTGACGACGGCTCATCGGATTTCATCGTCCTTGGTGCGATAGTTGCAAGGACGAACAAGCTTGACAACTTTGCGGAGGCCCTTCGGAGGGCACGAAGCGCCGCGAGGAAGTCAAGCGGATGGGTCTTCCCTTCGTTCAAGAAGCTAAACAACGCACCAGCACAACGATGGCTGATCGCATCGTGTTTCGCCGACGTTCCCCACCAGACATGCTGCGTGCTGGTCTACAAACGCGGGCTGACGGAGCCCGGTTGGGAAAGAAACAAAGAGGACCTTTACTTCCACGCATCAAAATTCCTGTTGGAGCGTGTGTCCTGGGCATGTCGTGACACCAACAAGAAGATGCCAGAAGCGGACCTTCGGTGCAGGATCGTGTTTTCTCGTCGAGGCGGGCTCCGCTATGAGAACTTCCAGCGTTATGTGCGAACGCTGGCCTCCGATCCCGTCACCTACGGGACCAAAGCGGAGTGGTCCCACATCGATCCCGATCTGATCACTTGGGAGGATCACAGCGACGAGAATGCATGCCATTTAGCTGCGGACCACTTCACGTCAGCTATCGGCTGTGCGGTCGAGCGAAAAGACTATGGGCAGTTTGACGACAGATACGCAAGAATCTGGCATTCGAAGATCTACCACTTCAACAACAAGCGTGAAGGTAACGGCTTCAAGATATGGCCTGAATCTGGAACGCCATACCTGAAATCCGACCCTCGCGGATTTTGGTTCTGGGGAAGGACGTGAGCGGGTCCAAGCGATGCTTGGCACCCAATCCATGGCCCGTAGGCTCTGGGGCGGCACTCAGGCACCCGCACGTCATACTCTAGCGCAAAGACCTGATTCCGTCAATAGAATCAGGTAGATGCTTTACTCGTCTCTTCCCGACTTAGTTAGTCGTTTGATAAGTCAGGCGCTTTCCCGTGACCGACCGCAAGGCAATCGCACCCCGCTCGGCATCGTCTACACCGTTGCCGATCCGGTGGTTGTAGCGGAAGTCAAACTCCGCAGCGTAGCGGTGCAGGTGCTGCTTCCCGCAGTGCTGGTAGACGTCCTTCATGCCACGCTTGAAGATGCTGTAGAAGCCTTCCACTGTGTTGGTGTGGACCTCCGGAGCCTCGCGGCGCACATACTCGTCCTTGCCGTGGTTCACCCAGTCATGGCCGCTGAAATCGGCGCTGGCGGCGAGGCCCTTATACTGCGGGGCTTCGTCGGTGAGGATGAACGCCTCGCGGCTGATTTTCTCGCGGAGGATCGGCAGGAGGGTGGCCTTCGTCAGATCGTCCACAACGATGGAGCGGGCGCGCTTCGTCTCGCGGTCCACAAGGGTGAGCACCTTCATCTTGTGAGAACCGCCGCGCGCGTTCTTCGCCTTGGTGACACCCGGCTCCTTGCCGATGAACGTCTCGTCAACCTCGACCGGGCCACCGTTTCCGCCGAACGGGGCAAGTTCGCCGTCACGCATGCACTCGCGGATGCGGTGGGTAAGGAACCAAGCGGACTTGTAGGTGATGCCGAGGACGCGGTGCATCTGGTGGCTGCTGATGCCCTTCTTGCTGGACACCATCAGGTGAATGGCCTGGAGCCACAGGTGCAGGTCGATGTGGCTCTCTTCGAAGATGGTGCCCTTGCGGACGGTGAACTGCTTGCGGCACTCGCGGCACTTCCAGAGGCCGTGACGCTCCTTGCCTTCCGGGTTCTTCACCGTGGCCTTGGTGCGGACGCCCGTGAGGCGGTAGGCGCGATCCACAACACCGCAATGCGGGCAGACCGGGCCTTGCGGCCAGAGCATCGCCTCGACGTGCGCGAACGCGGCGGCTTCGTCGTGCATGTAAGGGGCGGAAAGGACGGACATGGCCGGGAACCTCTAACTTGTTGAGTTAGATGTAGTCTCCGGGCTTGGGTTTGTCAAGTATACGATCGCCCATCCTTGAGTACCCTATCGCAGCAAAGGCAACTGTCATGGGGTCAGTTAGGGGGCCTCTTTGTTCACCTGCAGCACACCCGCGTGGCACGTCAGAAGCGCAAGGTTTTCGCAGCGCGCGCGGGAAAAAATGCCCGCACGCGTTTCAGCGGCGGCCGCAGGGTCTGCATCCCAGTCGGTTGACCATCCGGTACGTGCACATTGGATCGCCGCAACATGGACTATGTCACCCGCGAATAGTGCGTCGTGTTCGGTGAGGTGCCAGGCCATATGTCCTGGCGTATGTCCTGCTGCAGACAATGCCGTTGCGCCAGCGATAGATTCGCCAGGGCGGACCAGTACGAGCCTTGACTTGTAGGGTTCAAGTGCGCGGCGGGCATCTTCCGCTATAGGCTGCAGAGACGGCGGAACGGTCCCGGAGAACCAGTGATCGACCTCGCGCTCTGCAACGGCGATCCGAGCGGCTGGGAAGGCGGCATGTCCTCCATGGCTCAGGAGTCCGCCGCAATGGTCGCCATGCAGGTGAGTTAGCCAGATCTGGGCGACATCGGAAACATCCACACCCTGTTTCGCCAGCACTGACGGGAGCAACCCGAAGCCGGGACCCATCAGGGCTCCGCCGCCCACGTCGACCAGCCCCCAGCTTTCCCTCGTCCGTACGAGGTAGCACCATACGGGAAGCTCGATGCTTTCCGGTATGGCTTCGGCACCAAGCAGTTCTGCCACTTCGGCGGGGCGTTCCATGGCCGCAGAGAAGTTTGACATCTCAAACGAGAACGCCCCGTCGCGTATGGGAATGATTCCGAGGCTCATCGCGAAGCAGCACCCCGCGCCGCACGGGCTTTGGCGATCCAGTCCGGGGGCGGTGCAGCACGCCGGGCACTCCGGGCGGCAGCGGTCAGTTCGGCCTCGGCCGCCGCCAGGTCGATACCGACAAGTCGCCCGTCGGCTACGATCTGCCGGCCGCCCACGTACACCTCTCTGACCGTTTCGCGTCTCCAACGGCCGAAGGCCAGCTCCGCGATCGTTGCCATGTCATCGTCTAGCCGGTCGCCCGCCACGGCCTCCAGCGAGAGCATCACGAGGTCGGCGTCCGCACCCGCCTGGAGGCCCGGGGATGCGACCCCGTCGTGCGCGACGCGCCCATCGGAGAAGGCGGCGCGCAGGATTCCGGGGCGGTCAAGACCAGGTCTTGCATCGCCTCGGGGGCCCAGCAGCCGTGAAGCGAGCCGAACCTCGCGCAGCATGTCGGCATCGTCGTCGAAGGCCATCCCGTCGAGTCCGATCCCGACCCTCAGGCCAAGCGCAGCAATCGTAGTGCCGTCAGCAACCCCGGAGGCAAGCCTCAGATTCGAACTGGTGTTAAGAACGAGAGTGACGCCTGCGTCCCGGAAAGCTTCTTTCTCACTGCGCCGCAGGCGGACCCCGTGCGCTATTGTCAGCCGCTCATTCAGCAGCCCGGCCCGAGCAAAGAACGCGTCCGCCCCGTCGGGATGATGATGGTCCATCCACGCCCGCTGAGCTTCGGTCTCGAGAAGGTGCACGTGGACGCGGCGCCCATCGGCCGCTGCAGCGTCGCCGACTTCCGCGAAGGCAGCTTCGGAAAGCCACTGGGGTCCTGGTGGGCCATACTGAGTGACGACATGAGCGTCGTCGATCGCCGCAGCGATGCGGCTGACGGCGGCAATCTGGTCTGCGACCGGGGGCATCCGCTGTGCTTCGACTATGGCCTGCCAGTCGCTTGCCGGCAGGGCAGCCTGGACAGCCGCGCCACCGTCGTAGCCGGCGAGATTGCGGTCCACGATGGGCACCACGAACGAGAGGCGAATACCGACGTCGCGTGCCGCGCGCGCAACCTCCTGTGCCTCTCCCAACAGGTCGGGGCCCTGAGGCAGATGGTTGTGAACGACAGTTGTCACGCCGGAGCGCGCCATCCGCCCAAACGCGACAAGCGCCGTGAGGTAGGGGTCGGTTCGCGGGGCCCGCCAAAGGTCCCAGAGCCAAGCCTCGAGCGGCGCATCGGGCGCACCGAATGCGAGCGGGCTCAGCCCCCTGCCGTGATCGTGCGCGTTGACGAGGCCGGGAAGGACCAGGAAGTCCCCCCGCGGCTCGCCGGGTATGATGCTCTCGATCCGGCTCCCGGCGAGCCGGATGCGTCCTCCCGGGGACGGGAGACCATCCCACGGCCTCGGCCATAGGGCGGCGGCATCGATCGTGGTCATGACAGTCCGAGTAGCCGAGCCAGGTTGCCGCCTTCGATCATGGCGCGGTGGGCGGGGTCGTCGACAGACTTCCGGATTTTCATCCGCTCCAACTCGAAGTCGCTGCCGGGCCAGTCGGTGCCCATGATGATCTTGTCGGGCCCGAGGTCGCGGTAGGCCATGCGGACTTCGATGAGCTGGGTCGACGAGGTCTCGAGGTAGATGTTGGGCGTGCGCTTCGCGACGAGAATTGCCTCCCCCACATTCCAGACCGTGCCCATGTGGGCGATGATCGTGGGGACCGACGGATAGTGCTTTGCGATCTCCTCGATTCCGAGCGGATGGATGAACGCATCGTCGAGGGCATTGAAGAGGACGACGATCCCGCGTTCGGCACAGGCCTCGTAGATGGGGTCGAGAAGCCCGTGATCGACGACGTGATATCCGTGAAGCACGGGGTGGAGCTTCAAGCCCTTGAAGCCATGCTTGTCATGATCGCGCCGTATCTTCTCGGCCGCGTCGACGTCGCGGGCGTTGACCTGACCGAAGGGGATGATGCGGTCGGGATACTTTCGTCCGACGCTCGCGGTGTAGTCGTTGTCGATCATCTGGCCCAGCGAGCAGCCGACGGCCATGTCCACCCCCGCGGCATCCATGTCGCGCAGCATCATTTCAACAGAGTAGGTCTCGGCCGTGAGGTAGTCCGAATTCTGGCCGGCTTCCCAGACGTTATTGTAGGCGTCGATGATCATGCGCGAACAGTTCCTCTTGATGTCGTCGGTTGGCGAAGGGGCAACGGGTTATGGCAGGCGGCGAGCGTTCCATGGGGGCTGGCGGCCAGCTGTGGCTGATCGGTGGCGCACCGCGTGATGGCGGACGGGCAGCGGCTTCGGAACGGGCAGCCCTGCGGTGGCGCGATCTGGCTCGGCAGTTCCGCGGTGGGTATCGCAGCGGCAGCGCGTATCGTGGCGCGTGCGGCAGCCACGTTGGGCCGGGGCTGGCTTGCAAGAAGCATACCCGAGTAGGGATGTGCCGGGTTGGCAACCAGAGCGTCGGCCGGACCGAGTTCAACGATCTGGCCGAAGTACATGACGGCAATGCGGTCCGCGATCGCTGCGACCATGCCCAGGTCATGCGAAATGAAGACGAGTGTCAGTCCCCTCTCGCGCTTCAGGTCCAGGAGGAGATTTACGACCTGCGCCTGAATGGAGACGTCGAGGGCTGAGATCGGTTCGTCGGCCACGATCAGGTCGGGTTCGGTCGCAAGTGCGCGCGCGATGGCGATCCGCTGACGTTGACCGCCGGAGAAGGCCGAGGGCAATCTTGTCAACGCATCAGGTCCAAGCCCCACATCCGAGAGCAATGCCCGCGCGCGGGCATCGCGTTCTCCGCGTGGAACACCCACGTTCGCCAGCACATCCTCGATGGCCATGCCGATCTGACGGCTCGGGTTCAGGGAGGAGTAGGGGTCCTGAAACACCATCTGGAGGCGCGGGCGTATCCTCCGGAGCGCGCTCTGCGACAAGGACAGGAGATCGACGTCGCTGTAGAGGACTCGGCCCTCCGAGGGTTCCACCAGACGCAGCATGGCGCGTCCGAGCGTGGTCTTGCCCGACCCGCTTTCACCGACGATTGCCAGGGTCTCTCCCCGGAGGACGTCGAGGTCGGTCGTCTGCAGGGCGGCGATTTCGCGGCGCCGGAGACCTGTGCGGACCGGGTAGCGGACCGCAAGACCCCTGAGGGAGAGGAGACTGGCGCTCATCCCCGGCTCTCATCGGCAAGGACAGGATGCCAGCAGGCCGCGCGGCCGGCCCCGATCTCAGCAAGCGGGGGCTCTACGGCAGTGCAGCGCTCGTTTGCACGCCGGCAGCGCGGCGCATAGGCGCAACCTTGCCCTGCTTCGCCCAGTCTTGGCGGCGCCCCATCGATCGCGACCAGATGTCCGGACTCATCCGGTGCAATCCGCGCGGCCGCGATGAGATCACGCGTGTAGGGATGGTGTGGCGCTTCGAATAGTGCCTCGACCGGCGCTTCCTCGACGATCTGTCCCGAATACATCACGGCCACACGATCGGCGACGCCAGCAACCACGCCGAGGTCGTGCGTGATAAGGATCATCGCCATCGATCGACTTTCAACGAGCCCTGTCATCAGCGCCAGAATCTGCGACTGCACGGTAACGTCCAGAGCCGTCGTCGGCTCGTCTGCGATGAGGAGGCCGGGATCGCAGGCAAGCGCGAGCGCGATCATTGCCCGCTGCCGTTGCCCACCTGAAAGTTCATGCGGATAAAGCCCGGCCCGCCGCGCGGGTTCGGGCAGGCCCACCTCTGCCAGAAGCCGGACTGCCCGCTCGCGGGCGCCTGTCCAATCGGCAGCTCTGTGAACGACAACCGCCTCGGCAATTTGGTCGCCGATCGTCTCGCAGGGGTTCAGTGCGGTCATCGCGTCCTGAAACACCATCGCGATGCCCCGGCCTCGCAGTTCGCGAAGCTCAGCCCGGGTCATCGAGAGGACATCGCGGCCTCCGAAGTCGATCCTGCCTTCGATGCGCGTTCCCGGGCCCTCGTTCAGGCGTGAGAGCGCCATCGCCGTCGCAGATTTTCCCGATCCGGATTCGCCCACGATCGCGAGGATCTCGCCGGGCGCGACTGCGAAGGTCACATCCCGGACCGCCGGCAGCCGTGCGCCCTCGGGTCCGAAGGAGACACGCAGTGCTTCGACCGAAATGCTCGGACTGGTCATCGGACCGTCTCCCTCCGAAGGCGGGGATCCGCCCAGCGATAGGCGAGGTCAGTCAGGAGATTGACGAAGACGTAGAGCACCGCGAGGACGAGCGCAGCGCCCTGTGCGACGGCATAGTCTCGGGTCAGGACGGCGTCGATCATCGTCCGACCTATTCCAGGATAGCCGAAGACAACTTCCGCAACCACGGACCCGCCCAGCATGGCGCCGAACTGCAGGCCAATGACGGTGAGGATCCCGAGGGATGCGTTCCGGAGGATGTGACGGAAGAAGATGCGGCGTGGCGGAACGCCCTTCATGCGCGCGGTCCGGACAAAGTCGAGGCGCGCTGTGTCGATCATGCTCGAGCGCGCGAGCCGCATCAGGATGCCGGAACTGGTCAGGCCGACGGTCAGGGCGGGCAGGGCGAGATGAGCCAACCATGGGCCGATGAGGTCGAACCTCCCCAGGATGACGGCGTCGATCAGGATGAAGTTCGTCACGGGTTCGTAGCTGACCGACGACGGCAGACGGCCGAAGGCCGGAAGCCAACCTAGCCAGAGCGAGAAGACGACAATCATCAGGATGCCGAACCAGAACCACGGCACCGAGAAGAGCACCATCGCCGCCGTGCGGAGCACAGCGTCCGTGATGCCTCCCGGTCGCGCCGCGGCGGCCAGGCCCATCCCCAACCCGGTGACGACCATCACGAGGAGCGAGGCGACGGCGAGCTCGATGGTCACCGGCAGCGTCTCGGCGACCATCGTCGCCACTGGCTTGCCTGTGATGAAGGACCTTCCGAGGTCGAACCGGAGCAGATCGCTGAGGTAGATGAGATATTGCCGCCAGATCGGCTGGTCGAGCCCGAGTTGCGCGACAAGCTGGTCGCGCAAACCGGCAGTCGAGAACTGCGAGGTCAGGATGTCCACGGTCGAGCCGGGAAGCGCGCGAAGTGCGAGGAACACAAGCGTCGCGACGACGAAGAGCGTCACCGGGAGAAACGCGAGACGGCGAAGGATCTCCCACCTCATCGTTGCCGCCATGCCCCCATCTGGTCACCGCAGAAGGACACGGCGAGCGCGAAGATGGCGATCAGGAGACCAGGCAGAAGGGCTTGCTCGGGCGCGATGAAGATCAGTTCCTGGCCTTCCTTCACCATGTAGCCGAGATCGGGTGTCGGCGGTCGTACTCCGAGCCCGAGGTAGGACAGCGCTGCCGCGGTCAGCGCAGCAAGCGCCACGACGGAGGTCGCCTGCACCACGAGAGGGCGCAGGATGTTGGGCGCAACTTCCCTGAAGATGATGTGGAGGGGGGCGAACCCAGAAGCCCTCGCTGCCAGCACGTATTCGCGTGCGGCTTCCCCGGACGCAAGTGCGCGGGCAAGGCGCGCAAAGATCGGAAACTGCGATACGGCGACCGCCAGCATGAGGTTCGGCAACGATGGCCCGAGCGCTGCGAGAACCAGGATGGCTGCCAGGATGATGGGGAACGACATGAGGATGTCGACAGCGCGCATCATCGCCCAGTCGATGCGCCCTCCGGCAACCCCGGAGACGAGCCCGTAGCTGCCCCCGACAATCAGGGCAAGGGCCACGGCGCCGAGAGAGACGCCGATCATCGGGCGGAGACCGAAAAGCAATCGGGATAGCTGGTCCCGCCCGAAGCCGTCCGTTCCTAGGAGATGGCCCTCCGACAGAGGGGCGAGCATCGGCTCGCCACCTCCGGCAAGCGGATCGTGTGGCGCAAGGATCGGTGCGAAGAGAGCCAGCACGACGAAGGTCACGAAGACGACCCAAGGCAGCATGCGAAATGCCGCCAGCAGACCGGTCCTACGGCGGTCAAGCGTGCCTTTCGCGGGCCTTGCATCATTCAGCACGACGTAACCTCGCTGACATAGCCGGGCGCACGGGTGCGCCCGGCAGCACGTGATCCTGACGCGTCAGGCCGCGAACTCGGCACCTTCAAGGAAGGTTCGGTAGGTGCCAAGGGCGTTGGCGTTCACGCCGGACAGGTTGACCGTAACGGCAACCGGCAGGAACGTGTTCACAAGTGCAGCGACCGGCATCATCTCGTCCGCCATGAAGTCGTTGATCTCGACATAGAGCTGTCCGCGCGCGTCAGGATCGCTTTCCGCGTTTGCCGCCATGATCAGTTCGTCGAGACGGGCCTGTTCGGGAAGGCCGCTCTGCGCGGTGACACTGTCGGCGGCAGACGTCCCGCTCATGAAGAGCGGCGAGAAACGTCCGTCGGGATCCGGGAAGAAGGCGGATCGCTGAAGGAAAGACAGCTCGTGTGCGGTCTTGTCGAAAAGCCGGCCGTTGAAGGTGCCACCATCGAGGTACTCAGTGGTGACAGACAGCCCGATGTCGTTGAGACTTCGCTCGACCACCTGACCAAGGCGCGGCCAGAAGCCGGTATTCTCGGAGATCAGGCTCAGTGACGCCCCGACGGCGCCTGCCTCTTCAAGAAGGGCGCGCGCTGCCGCCGGATCGTAGACCGAGTGTCGCTGATGTTCGGGCGAGTAGCCCTGCTCGGCCGCCGGCGTGATGTAGCCGGGCACCTCGGCCTTGCCGAAGAAGGCCTCGCGGACGATGGCCTCGCGGTCGATGCCGAGGTTGATCGCGCGACGAACCCGGATGTCAGACAGCACGCCTGCCTCGCAGTTCATGGCAAGCATTGCGGAAATGAAGGCGGCCGACTGCTCGATGCGGATGCCGGGCATCGCCTCCAGCCGGTCCACGTTCGAATGAGGAACGAGGTTGGTCACGTTGAGTTCCCCGCTCGCAAGCGCCGTCATCTGAGCGACCGGCTCGGGAATGACCTGCATCACCACGCGTTCGACGGCAGGCTTTCCCTTGTAGAAGCCGTCAAACGCTTCGAGCACGACCCGTTCATTGGGCGACACGCTGACGATCCGGTAGGGTCCGCAGGAGACGAAGTTCAGACCGATCTCCTTTCCGTGAGCCTCAAGCGCCGCGGGAGAAATGATGACCATGTCGGGCCGAGAAAGCCGACCGAGAATCGCGGCATCGGGGCGTGCGAGCGTGATCCGGAACGTCATGGCGTCGGGCGCTTCGAAGCCCAGCACGTTGGCGCCGCCAAGATTGTCCAGAGCGAAGGAAAGGTCGGGACGCGTGGGATCCGTCTGGTCTTTCATCCGCTGGAATGTGCGCATGACCGCGGCGGCATCAATGGGCGTGCCGTCATGGAAGGTCAGGCCCGGACGGATCGCGAAGTCGTAGACCAGCCCGTCTTCCGAGATTGTCCAGCTCTCCGCTATGGCCGGCTGCGGCAGCGGGTTGGCGAAGTCCATGTGCGTCAGGCCCCGGGCGACGGTGTCCATGACATGGACGGTATCGCCGAAACCAACCCACGTGTGTGGTTCGAAGTTGCCGACAAGTCCGGGCAGGGCGAAGACGAGCGTCTGCACGCCGTCTTGCGCCTCGACCTTCCACGGAAGCGTGGCGGCAGCCCCCGCAATCCCGAGGAACTGCGCGAACTGGCGACGGGTAATTGGGGTAGGCGGATTGAAGTCGGACGTCCGAGTCATGTGATGCATCCCTGTTTGCGAGAGGTGGAGAAGGTTGTGCGGGTTCTGGTCATGAACCGCGGTCTCTTGACGGCCCGCTTCGGGGCTCGATTGGGGAGTGATGGCTTCATACCGTCTCTCCCAGAAGGCTCACGTGCGCCGAGACGATACGCCATCCCGACGGCGTTCGGAGGAGCGTTTTCGTCTCCCGCCCGGGTCGGTCGTGGCCATCACGCAGGTACTCGGTGTTTGCGGTGGCGAAGTCCCGTCCATACGTCGTGATGGTTGTGCGTTGCAGCTGGCGGCGGAAGGGACCCGTGCGGCGTGCTCTGCGGAAAGCCGAGATCGCGTCCCAGCCATACAGGTTCTCGCCGACGCCGTACCTGGTCGTCTCCGGCGCGTTCAGAAAGAGTTCCTCAAGCACCGGCACATCGTTGGCCGTGAGTGCGGCTTCATACCTGTCGAAGACGGCGCGCACTTCAGCCACCACGTCTGGAAGATTGACCGGGTAAGGCTCAAGCATAAGCGGCGTCCTCGGGTGGTACATGGAAGCCTGCACGCTCGAGCTTGAGCGCGGCCCCCAGCACGCTCCGTTCGTCAAAGGCGCGGCCAATGACCTGAACGCCGACGGGAAGGCCGGACCGTTTTCCCAGGCAGGACACCACCGCGATCGGAACGCCCGTGAGCGTGAGCGCCTGAGTGAACATCCCGATGCCAAGCCGGATCGGCAACACGACGCCGTCGACGTCCCACTCGTCGGTCCCAAGCGGAAAGGCCGGACAAGGCGTTGCAGGAGCGATAAGGATGTCAGCCGTCCTGAAGAGCCCGTCGAGTTCCTCGCATACAAGCCTCCGGAGTTTCTGTGCCCGGGCGGTCCACGCGGCGGGCACGAGCGCGCCGGCCCTCAGCCGATTGCGGACGAGCGGACCATAGCTCTCGGGATCCCGCGCCAGCCGGGCGAGGTGGCGCTGACCGCCTTCGGCCGTGGTGATCACGAAGCTGGCCGCGCGGGCCGCTTCGGCGCGTTTGAGATGCACGGTGTCGTAGGCCTCCAGCACCGCCGCGGCCCGTTCTACCGCATCTCTCACATCAGGATGCACCGGGGACGCGAAATAGCCCCCGAGCCGCGCGCTCCGTAGGGGTAGCCCGGAGTCCAGATTTCCTATGCTTTCGGCGGGTCGCGACGACTGGACCGGATCGTCGGGATCGTGACCGAGAAGAACGTCGTAGGCGATTGCGAGATCGGACACCTTGGCGGCAAGGACGCCCACGTGGTCAAGGCTGCGAACGAATGGGAAAACCCCGCTGCGCGACAGGCGCCCGTATGTGGGTTTCAGTCCCGCCACACCAGACAACGCAGCGGGAACACGTATGGAGCCGTTCGTGTCGGTCCCAAGTGCGAGCGGAACCACACCTGCGGCCACGAGCGCCGCAGATCCCGACGACGACCCCCCAGCCGTGAGCGCCAGGTTCCGAGGGTTCTTCGTCGCGCCGTCGTGGACGTTCTCACCTGTGAAGCCGTAAGCGAACTCATCCATGTTAGAGTCCGCGACCAGCACGGCGCCCGCAGCCTCGAGTTTGCGTATCGCAAAGGCATCGCGGGAGGCGGGCGGGTTCCCGTCCGTTGCCCGGCTTCCTGCACGGGTGACGCAGCCGTGGACGTCGAAGATGTTCTTCACCGCGAAGGGAACACCCTCAAGCCCCCCGGAGGGTCCACCTTCTTCCCGGGCGCGATCGCGCGCTGACGCCCGTTGCATAGCACGGTCTCTGTGTATGCGTGTTACCGCCTGGAGCGGCGCGGCCCTTTCAATTCTGTCGAGTGCCTGCTGCACAGTCGCCGTAGCCGTGGTCACTTTGGAGTCGACCATTTGCGCGATGGCCGAGAGGTTCATCGACGACCTCCCGCCTCGAAGACAGGCGCTGGTTCAGCCTCGTCGATACCGGGCACCGCCGCCAGAAGGGCCGCGAACCCCGCTGTTCTTTCGAGGTTGATTGCGACGGCGGCTTCGTCCCTTTCCGGGATCGGGAGCCCGAGCGAGGGAGCGACAGCTCGTGCGTGCGCGAGAGCGTCATATCCGGGAGGCGGGGGGAGGTAGGTCCGCATCGCTATCGACCTGCCGCGTAGGTGATGCGGCGGGGGTCGGCCGCGGCGACAAGGACAGGATCTCCGCCGTCGGCCAGGATGCGGGTTCCGGCGATGGAGACGCCGCCGGCATCAAACTCGAAGTCGGGCCAGTCGTGGATGACATGCCCCCGCGCGGCCAGGCCGTCGCGCACGTCCTTGGGGATACGCGCCTCGACGGCCAGCCGCAGCGGGAAGGCGGGATGCGGGTAGAAGGATCCCGGGTGCGAGAATGTGGCGATACGCGGGGTTTCTACGGCCTGCTGGGGCGTCAGCCCGTCGCAGACCATGTCGAGGAAACTCTGGAGCATCGCCTGGACAATCATGTCTCCGCCAGGACAGCCGATGGCCAGCGCCTCCCCTGTCGACTCGTTCATGGCGATCGCCGGGGCCGGGGTCAGCCGGGGGCGCTTGCCGGGTGCGAGGCACGCCGGATGATCTGGGTCCAGTCTGCTCTGGACGCCACGCGGCGAGACGAAGAAGCCGAGCCCCGGTGCCACGGGTGCCCCGTCAATCGTGTCGCTCGGCATGGCCGAGAAGACGTTCCCTGCAGCGTCGGCAGCTGCAACGTATGTCGTATCGAATTTTCCTCGCCCTGGAGCGTCGGCGGCGGCCGCACCGGGCAGAGCCCGCGCGGGGTCGATCTCGGACCGGAGGGCGGCCAGGTGAGCGGCGGACAGAAGCCTGTCAACCTGAATGGCCGCGAAAGCCGGATCGGTGTAATGCCTTTCCCGCTCTGCAAAACCTTGTTTCATGGCCTCGGCGACGAGGTGGAGCCGGTCGACCGAGCCGCGCGGAAGTCGTTCGATTTCGATGCTTTCGAGTATACCGAGGGCCTGCAGCATGACCGGTCCCTGACCCACCGGGCCGGGTGTTGAAACATGCCATCCACGGAAGCTTACTCCCGGTGCGGGATACGGATCGGAGCGGTAAGCGGCAAGATCGTCTCGGGTGAGCCAACCACCTGTTTCGCGATGGAAAGCTACCAGTTCAGCTGCGATGGCGCCCTCGTAGAAGAGCGCACGTGCGTGCGATATCCCCTCCCCGCGGCTGCCGGTGTCACACGCGGCAAGGCGCTGCAGAGTCCTCGCAAGATCCCACTGTCGCAGGATCTCGCCCGCTACCGGGGGGCGGCCCTTCGGCCAGTAGACGGCGCGGGAAGTCGGGTAGTCGGCGAAGCCATTTCCCAGAAGCTCGAGAGCCTTTGCCGTTCGCTGATCGAGAGGAAATCCCTTGGCCGCATAGTCAATGGCAGGAGCCATCGCGCGGGACAGGCGCCAGGTGCCGAACATCGACAGGGCAGTGCACCATGCGTCGAAGGCGGCGGGTACCACGCCCACCGGCGATCCGAGCGGCATCGTCCCACCGTGACGCTCGAGGAATGCCGCCAGGGACGCCTGCTGGCCCCACGGCCCGACCCCGTCGATTGCCCATACTGTCCTGTCGCCCGCTGCCCGGATCAGGATTGGAGCAACGCCGCCGAGGTTGCACATGTCGGCCTGAACAACATTCGACAGAATGCCGCCAACGATGCCCGCGTCGATGGCGGTTCCTCCTTCAGCCATGACTTCGGCCATGACCTGCGCCACGATCGGATGACCGGCGGAGACGACGAAATCCCGGCCGACGATCGTCGGACGCATCGACTCAGGCGGCGGAAAGAGCGCGGGGGTAGGGGAGCCGGCGTTGCGCATTCCGCCGGTCTGGTCTTTTCCCGGCTGAGGCCTTTCGATCGCGTCCATTGAATCTCCCGAGGTCATGCGAGCAGGTACCCCGCGTCCACCGGCAGCGTCGTGCCGGTGACGCCCGAGAAGCCTGGCGAGCAGAGGGCGACGCAGACGGCTGCTACCTCCTCAGGCCCGATGATCCTGTCGGCGGCTCCAGTCCTCGCAAGATCGCCCCACACCGACTCCTCGGACCGGTTGTTGGCTGCCGCAAGTCCACGTGCGACTTCCCGGAGCATGGGGGTGTCCACATTGCCTGGCGCTACCGCGTTGACCCGGATCCTGTGTGGCACCAGCTCCGCTGCAATGCTTTCGACAAGCCCGATCAGGCCAGCCTTGGATGCGCAGTAGGCAGAGGCATTCGCTTCCCCGCGAACACCTGCCGCCGAAGACAGGAACACCATCGACCCGCCCTTGCCTCGGGCAATCATCCGGCTGGCGAAAGCCGAAGCCACGAAGGCCGCGCCATCAAGGTTCACTGCCATGATCCTGCGCCATGTCCCGAAGTCTGTGGTGACGATGGGCATCGTCGCAACGATACCGGCTGCGTAGACGAGCGCGTCTGTATCGCTGGCCGCGTCCGCGAACCGGTTCACGTCCGCTTCCTTCGTCACGTCGAGGACATGCAGCTCGTCGCCCGCGTTCACATCGGCTCCGGTCACGGTCCATCCGGCCTCAGAAAACGCTTTCAGGCAAGCCCGTCCGATGCCGCCACCAGCCCCTATCACCACTGCGCGTCCTCGTTCCATCACGATCCCCTGGACATCTTGCGCAGGCGTTCGGCGATCATTTCCGGCCCCGGCACCACCGCACGCTCAAGGGTCAGGGCAGCCGGGATCGGGACGTCAGGGACAGCAAGGCGCTCTGCCTGACGCAGCGCGCCAAGCCCGAGCCGTTCCAGCACGCGCAGGGTCAGTTCCGCCGACAGCCCGAAGCTCAGGTAGTCCTCGTCCACCACGAGCAGACGACCCGTTCGCGCAGCACTCTCTGCAACCGTCTCCGTGTCGAGCGGCACGACGCTGCGAAGGTCGATTACCTCCACCGAGATACCCGCTGCCGCCACCTCCTCCGCTGCCGCGAGGGCGTATTCGACCGAGGCCGACAATGTGGCGAGCGTCACGTCTGTGCCGGGTCGTACGACCGCCGCCTTTCCTATCGGGACGGTGTAGGCGCCATCGGGCACGTCGGGATGGTGCCGGAAATCGCGCCCCTTCCTGAGCAGCAGCGCTTTGTGTTCGATGAACACCACGGGGTCGTCGCTGCGCAGGGCGGCTGCCATGAGCCCCTTATGGTCATGAGGGTTGCAGGGTGCGACGACCTTGAATCCCGGCAGATGGGCAAACAGACCCCACAGGCACTGTGAGTGCTGGGCGGCCGACCCTATGCAGCCACCTGCAGTCTTGAAGACGATGGGCATTCTCTGCCGGCCGCCGGACATGTACGGGATCTTGGCCGCCGCGTTGTACATCTGCTCGAGGCAGACGCCGACAAAGTCGACGAACATGATCTCGACGAGCGGCCGCATGCCTGCTTGAGCGAGTCCGACGCCCATTCCCGCAAAGCCCATTTCGGCGATGGGGGCATCGAGCACCCGGTCTTTCCCGAATTGCTCCTGAAGCCCTCGTGTTGCACCGAACACACCTCCTGCCCGGCCGATGTCCTCGCCGATGCAGAGGATCGAGGGATCACGCTCCATCTCCAGTCGGATCGCCTCAGAAATAGTGGCCGGAAGCGGCATCGACAGGCGGTCGTTCCGCGGTACTTGAAGTGTACTCATGCCGAAACCTCGTCCACGAAGCGGTAATGCAAGGCGCCGGAAGGATCCGGCATCGGCAAATCGAGCACCTCGGCCAGCAGGGCCTTCATGGAGGCCTTCTCTTCGGCCGCTATCGTGTCAATCTCCGCCTCCGGCACTCCGGCGGCGAGAAGACAAGCACGATGAATCGAGATCGGGTCGTGGTTGTCGCGAAGTGACTGGCGTTCTTCCTTGCTCCGATAGCCTTCCGGATCGCCTTCGAAATGGCCTCTGAAGCGGAAGCAGATCGCCTCGACGATCACCGGCCCATTGCCGGCACGAGCATGTGCCATGGCCTGAGCGAAGGTCGCCGCAACGGCGTCCACGTTGGTCCCGTCCACGTGCAGTCCGACAGCGCCGTAGGCCGAAGCGCGCTCGGCCACGGTCGCGGTCGGGGAGACATCGCGGAATGGCACGGAGATGGCGAGCGCGTTGTTCTCCACCAGAACGACCAGAGGGAGTGAGCGCGCGCCGGCCATCACGAGCGCTTCGTGGAAACCTCCCGTGTGCGATCCACCGTCCCCCGTGACGCCCACGGCGACGGCACCGTTTCCGCGCATCATGAAGGCGTGAGCATATCCGAGTGCCACCGGCACCGAGGCGCCCACGATGCCCGTCGCCGAGAAGTTCGTCGCAGGGTCGAAGGGGTGCATGTGACCGCCACGACCGCGGCAGAGACCCTCCTCGCGCTCGCAGATCTCGGCGAGAAGAGCCCTACGGTCCACCCCTTTCGCGAGCGCGTGGAAGTGATTGCGATGCGTCGACACGACCGCGTCTTCCGGTCGGAGGGACTCAGCCATTGCCGCCCCGATTGCTTCCTGTCCAAGTCCGACGTGAAGTTCGCCGTGAATTGCCTTGCGCCGCAGGGCGTCCAGACATGCTTCATCGAAGCACCGCATCGCGAACATCGTGCGATGCCGTTCCAGCGCTGTGATCCGGTCAGTCACGCGTACAGCTCCTCGAGTTCGAAGACGGTGCCGCCGGGTTCCCGGCAATAGACGGACCGTCCCTCGGCGAAGGCGACCACTTCCCCGAGAATCTCCGCGCCCTGCGCACGAGCCGCGGCCAGAGCCGTATCCAGATCGTCGATTGCGAAGGCCAGGTGGCACGAGGGGATTACCCCCTGCGTGACGTCCGGAGTTTCAACGAGTTCAAGGGTTTCGTCGGATGACGGGCGCGAAAGTTGGGCAAGTCGCGCCTTGGCAGAAGGCTGACCGGTCATGCGCGCGAAGGCGTCGCCAAGATCCACGGGAGCGACGGTTGGTTCATAGCCGAAGGCTGCGCTGTAGAAGGCGAGGGAACGCCCAAGATCAGAGGTTGTGACGGAGAAGTGCAGCGTGCGCGCGGATCTGAGCATCTGTCTACGGCACCCTCTCGAATCTTCAGATTGGATACAATTATCCTTGGCTGCGATGATCCAATTGTCAATTCCCGAGAAGCGTGGCAGACGTTGAGGGACGGATTTCTGCGTCGGCGCCCATGAAAGCGGCCGTCTGCACAGGAAGTGCGCGGCAAGGATCCGAAGTTGACGCCGGAGGAAGGATGAACACTTCGATGGATCGTGTTGTCGGCGATCCCGGGCAGAGCGCCCAAGGTCTCGCCTATCATTTCCTGCTCGGCGAGATCCGGTCGGGTCGCCTCGCGGGCGGTACACACGTCGTCGCCGACCGTGTCGCTCATACCTTGGGCATAAGCCGCATGCCGGTAAGAGAAGCCATCCGTCAGCTCTCGAGCGAAGGCTTCATGACCATCCGCTCAAACCGGGGTGCCGTGGTGACATCCCTGGGGCGCGACGAGATCATGGAACTCTACGAAATGAGGGCCGTGCTTGAAGGCTTTTCAATGCGCATGGTGGCCACGCTGATCGACGCTAAGGGTCTGGAAGAAGCCGAGATTGCGCTACACCGTCTCGATCGGGCGCGGCACGACGTCGGTTGGTTCATCACGGCGCACGACCAGTTTCACGATGTTTTGCTTGCATACTGCCCCCGCAAGCGGCTTGTCGGGGAAATCGAACGCATACGGAGGGCGACAGAGCCATACCTTCGAATGACTCTCCGTGTGAGTTCCACCGCGATGCAGAACACGACCCTCGAACATCGCGAGGTTCTGGATCAGATACGCTCGGGCGATCCTGACGTTGCAGAGGCAGGGATGCGCAAACACATTCTCCGCATCGACGTGGATGCGCTGGTGCTCTCGTCATCATTGCAGCCAGTGCCGAAGATAATGACCTAGATTTCTGCAGTCACCATGGCTTGCTGTTCTCCCTCTACGGGAAGCAGCGGCCTTGGCTAGACTCGCCAAGGATTCAGCCTGCTAGAGGTCTTCGACGGGAGCGATTGCCACCGCCGCAACGCAGCTGACCGCAACGCTAAATCTCTGGTCGACCATTGGCGTCTGGACAGCGACGCGTGCTGGCCGATGTGCCTCGATCAGCCAAGCCTTCCAAACTGCATTGAAGCGCGGCATCAGCGAGATATCGGCGATATGCACAGTGACATGAAGAAGGGTTGAGCGACTGGCTCCTGCCTTGGCAAGCTGGGCGTCGGCGTTGGCCAGTACAGCATGTACCTCGGCCTCAAAACCATCGAACTCGTGAGCGGCTGCGACCACACCCGAAAGCCAGGCGACGCCTCCGTACACGACTGCTTCGGACATCAGTTGTCCCCGGCCCACACAGTGCACAGGCAATTTGTCGACGCGAGTCATTCCGGCCTCTTTTCTGGCACTTGACCTGCCCCTCGGTCGTCCCTCGCTCATAACGAGAGTCCTTGGGGTTGATAGTGGTCGGTTTCGGGTGGGGCAAGCGCGCCGGGCGCGGAGCCCTCAGATTGCTCGAGCGCCCGGCGCGCTTCTGTGGGGGTCATTCCGCCAAGCGAGGAATGTGGCCTGACGTTGTTGTAGTCGTAGCGCCAGAGGACCAGCGTTCGACGGGCATCTGCCAGGCTGTCGAAGATCTCCTCGTTGAGGCATTCGTCGCGCAGGCTGCCGTTGAAGCTCTCGATGAAGGCGTTCTGCTGCGGCTTTCCGGGATCGATGTAGTGCCATTCGACGCCTTTTTCCTTCGCCCATTTCAGAACTGCCTGGCTCGTGAACTCAGTGCCGTAGCACGTCGGGAAGAAGGGCTGCCGGCATCGGCGACCGGCTGCCGCGGGCACGCTTGCGGCCACGCCTTCGTCGGACCGACAGGCCTTCCTCCCGGTAAATCCGATAGACCTTCTTCTCGTTCATGATCATGCCCTTGCGCTCGAGCAGGATGCCCACGCGCCGATAGCCAAACCGGCGGCGCTTCTCGGCGATCTTGTGCATCTCCTCACGGATTTCCGGGTTGTCGGGTGGCCGCTCGCGCCGCACCGTCTTCGGATCGACACCGACCAGGACGCAGGCCCGGCGTTGCGAGATATCGTGCTCCCGCATCGCCCGGACCGCTGCATCCCGCCGCGCCATCGGCGTCGTCAGGGTTTTCCCAAGAGATCCTTCAGCACAACGTTGTCGAGTATGGCATCGGCCAGCAGGCGCTTGAGCTTCGCGTTCTCATCCTCGAGCTGCCTCAGCCGCTTGGCGTCCGACAGGTCCATCCCGCCATACTTGGCCTTCAGCTTGTAGAACGTCGCGGGACTCAGCCCATGCTTCCGGCAAAGCTCGGAGGTCGGCAACCCAGCCTCCTGTTCCTTGATCATCCCGATAATCTGCGCCTCGGTGAAACGGCTTCCTTCTACCGCTCCCGCCATGAACTGATCTTCGTGTTCAAGAAGGGGACGGCGCCGCACGTCAACACCTTCGAACTCGGTCAGCACGGCCGCTACCGGACCAACGTCTGGCAGTACCGGGGCGTCAACACGATGCGGGCCGGTCGGATGGAGGAGCTGTCGCTGCATCCGACGGTGAAGCCGGTGCAGATGATCGCCGATGCGATTCGGGATGTGTCGGGCCGGGGCGAGATCGTGCTCGACGTCTTCGGCGGCTCGGGCTCGACGCTGTTCGCGGCGGAGAAGACCAGCCGTCGAGGGTACCTCGTGGAGTATGACCCGATCTACTGCGACCGAATCCTGGCACGGTGGGAGGCCTACGCCAAGGACGAGGTCGAGCAGTTGATTTGCGGCTGGGCTCCGGGCGTGGCGAGTTCCTCGCTGGAGGCCGCGGAATGAGCGGGTCGATCAGGAAGCCGGGGACGGCGCTGACGGTCCGGCCGGGCTACGAGGTCGGCTACGGAAAGCCGCCCGAGGCGACGCGGTTCCGCGCGGGTCAGTCGGGCAATCCCAAGGGCCGGCCGAAGGGCGCGAAGAACAAGCGGCCCGGCATGCACGAGGAACGGCTGAAGGACATTATCCTCGACGAGGCCTACCGCGGCATCCCGGTTCGGGACGGCGCGCGCAGTGTGACGATCCCGATGGCGCAGGCGGTGATGCGCTCGATCGCGGTCAACGCGGCGAAGGGGCAGCACCGGGCGCAGCGTTTGTTCGCAGAACTGCTCGCGCAGACGGAGAGCGCGCGGAAGAACCTGCACGATCAGCTCCTCGAGCGGGCGATCGAGTACAAGGTCAGCTGGGAGAGGGAACTCCGACGGCGCGAGATGCTGGGGATCACCGTTCTTCCCGATCCGCTTCCGCATCCCGACCATGTCCGGGTCGACTTCCGCGAGGGCACAGTCCGCTTCGCCGGGCCGCTGTCGAAAGAGAAGGCAGAGTGGGACGAGATCCTCGAGCGACGTCAGATCCTGCGCGACAGCATCTCCGGGCTCACCGAAGCACTCGAAACCGAGGAGGACCCGAGGAGCGGGCCGATATCGAGTGGCACATCAGGCAGGGTGAGGAGGCACTGGCGCGGATCGCTCGGGTGGTGCCGGGGTAGTTTGGATGGCGATCTCAGTTCTCGGCGGTCATCGGCGCACCACTCGTCGGGACTCAGCGTTCAGCTAAAGGTCCGTTCTGGCGGGCTGGGATAACAGCACGAAGCTCCGATGACCGTTTGCACGGCCACTACCCGCCCGGATGATGGAGAGCGTCCCCCATCCGACATGAACGAGATCGGCATGACCGGCGAATAGCCGACGCTCGACAACTGCGGCTGAGAACCCCCCGATCAACTGAGGAACAGGTGATTCGAAACATTAGGCTAGACGCCACTGCCACCCGCTACCTGGATGAGCGTCCAAGCTGCACAATCCGCGCGGCTAGCTCTTGTTCTTGCTGTTCTCCAGAATGCGCGCCAGTCGCCCATAGCTTTCCTCAGGTAGAAGCCGTATCAGCTTCACAAGCTGCGCGTCACCACTAGCAAGAACCCCCTTTCTAAACTCGTCTCGAATTTCTTCGCCCTCTTTAACTTCGTTTTCATCAAGCTCCATACCCCGAATGATGGCGCCCACACGCAGTGCCTCATCAAGACTAATTTCAAAATCATGACCAAATTTCTCACCGCAGAACTGGCACTCTTTTGCCGTCAAGGGGTTCAGCTGATCACAAGCTGAGCAAAGCTTCATTCTCGGCTGGCGTTTCTGGAAAATGTGCTCACAGACGGAGCAACTCTCCGCGTCTATGGGGCACTCATTTCCGCAGTCAGGGCATACCTTCGTTGTTGGTTTGTCGATAGTGTTGCGCTTACTGGGGGACATCTCCGCCTCAACGCGCTTTGCGAACTCCTCAAAGATGCGATGGGTCGGCATCACAACGTACGCCCGGCTGTCATCGTTCGGGCCGTGGTTACGGACTACCCGCCCCATTGCTTGTCGAAACGCAAGCTCTGTCTGGGCATTGGGAAGATAGGCCAACACTCGAAGGCGGGGTATGTCAACGCCCTCGGAAACCATAGCAACCGATACCATCCATCGCTTCTTGTTAGTACGGAACGAACTTATCTTTCCGTCTGCGTTGGCCGATTGACTGTGAACAACGACTGGCTTCTCACCATCGAGCTCTTCCAGCAGCTGGGCCATGTGCTCTGCTACTGGAATATTGGGGGCGATCACGAGACCGCCAGCATCCGGCATTCGCAGCCTGAGATCGTTTAATTTTGCAATGCACCACTCCAACATAGAAGCCTGATAAGAACGCAGGTCAGGTTCACCGTTAGAAAGAAGCTTAGGTGTACAGGCAAGCTTGTAATAATCAAGAGCCTGCTGAAGCCCTTTAATGCGCTTCAACTCAGGCGTGAGTTCAACACCGGAAGCCCCAGATACACTAATGTTGTCACCGCCTTCCAAGCGGACAGAGAACTTTCCTTCGTGCCTGTGAAAGGTAATCGGTCGGCAGTACTCGAGATCCACCGCTTCTCCATACGAGAGATTATACGTCCCGTCGTCGGGATGACTGATGGCCCCCTGATCATCATAAGCCATCCAGATGGACTCTTTTCCGTCTGAACGAATCGGAGTGCCCGTAAGCACCAAAACATGCTTGGCATCTGCAAACGCGCCGTTCGCTCCATTTCCCCAAGCCGCCTCAATTGCTGCGTGGTGGTGCTCATCGCAAACTACTAGGGTTCTTTTGGTCTTGCAGATGGCTTGAAAGCCTTCCAGCAAACCTTGAACGGCGGCCCATGTTGCGCAGAGGTCAATCCCATGCTCTTGAGGTTCGTCATCTGCGGCCGTTATTTGCAACATTGGCCGACCTGTAACAAATTTAAAGTCACTTGCCCATTGTTTAACGACGGCCACGCGCGGCGCAATGACTATAACTGAGTCAATTTCATCGAGCTCAAATAGACGTTTTGCAATTACGGAAGCGCAGATGGTCTTGCCTGACCCGGGCGCAGCATTGACAAGGAAATGTCGATCACGACCAGTGGAAAACCAGTTCAAAGCCTTTGCGAGGCACTCGGCCTGCCATGGACGAAGGTGGAGTTCACTCATGCTTCTTCCCCTTACTTAGATTGCACTTGGGACAGAGCGCTTGTCCGTTATTAATTATTGTGGGGCCACCGCTCGAATACGGTACGACATGATCGCCCTGGAAATCACAGGTAAGTTTTGTGCCGCAAACTTGACAGAGGTTTCCACTCAGCAATCGTAGAATCCTTTTCTGTCGCTTGCTGAACAGACGCTTCACCGCTGTATCCAATATTCAGTAAAGAATATTTCCTTGTGTGGGAGGTTTGGCGGTGGAGTGCAAGTTGCATACTGGTTCACCCGCCGAAGTACGGCAGTCATCGAAACGGGACGTGACTGCACCAGGAAGCCTGCTTTTTTTATTCGCGTGAACTCAGCATTGGGATTCTGTACGCCAAAGAGCAGTATCGCCTCAAAGAGAGTTATTGGATGGCCCTCAAGCATGTGCTCCTTTAAAGCCTCGGCGGGACGAAACTCAGGCATCGTATACTTCGAGATACATGTCTCTACTCTCGCCCATCATGATCCTGTTCAACCTCTTTCGCCCATCTAGGTCCAGCTCGTAGTCAAACTGTATCAAGTTCTCATTTCGGAGAATCTGCAACTGAAACTTATCGAATGCAAGCGTGAGCTCATGCGAAAAATACGTGGAGGAAAGAGACGGTTCGCGATCGGGCTTTGCAATATACTCATTTCGCGAGAGCTCGATCAACCTCTGCGCAGCGGAAAGAAGTTCTTCTGTACTTATGCTCCCTTCCGGAACCAAGTCCTGGAGTTCGCCGAACACCGCCGCGAGTAGGTCCATCCTCCTGAGTTTCATCTATCGACGGCTCGAAATTTCAGCAATCCTTGGCGTGACCCGCCGATGGTCCAGCTGCCCCGTAGGACGTGGGAAGGACCCCGATGGCTCCTTTGGGAAAAGATTGGGGGCTTCGTGTCAACGAAGCAAGACCTTTGGATGAAGCGCCCAAATTGAACCTGTGCAGTTTCCAAGGCAACACGGTGCGCGGCCTCGAACGCTTCCCGAGCAGCAAGCGGCTGCCTCCCGTCACTCTTCTTCCTGCAGCCGGTCAGATCCGCCGCATGACGTGCTTGGATTGAAGGGGCTGGAGAATGCGCGCTCCAGACCTTCTTCTGATTAGCCGGCGGTTCGCTTAACTGGAGCAGCAGTCAATGTTCTGGTTACTTTTGTTGTCAGCCGGATTGCTTTCTTCCGAAGTACACACCTGCGCAATGAACGTCAGGCAGGTGTGTACATGGTCAGAGACGCTGCCCCATCCCTCCGGCTCATCGCCTATGAGCGGGTTTCGACGGCCCGGCAGGGGAAGTCGGGGCTGGGGCTTGAGGCACAGCGAAAGGCGATCGACGAGTTCGCCGCATCTCGCAGCGCCGAGGTTCTGGCGCGGTTCACCGAGGTGGAGAGCGGGCGGAAGGCGGACCGGCCGGAGCTGAAGAAGGCGCTCGACCTCGCGCGACTGACGGGTGCCACCCTGGTTATCGCCAAGCTCGACCGGCTCTCCCGCAACGCGGCATTCCTGCTGACGCTCAGGGACAGCGGGGTGCGGTTCCTGGCCTGCGACATGCCGGAGGCGAACGATCTGACCGTCGGGATCATGGCGCTCGTGGCGCAGCAGGAGCGCGAGGCTACCTCGCGGCGGACGAAGGAGGCTCTGGCTGCTGCCAGGGCGCGAGGCGTGAAGCTCGGCAATCCGAACGGCGCCGCCGCGCTCAGACGGGCAGGGAAGGGAGGCGTGGCGCTGCGGGAGGCAGTCGCCGCTAATGCGGACAAGTTTGCACAGGGTCTCGCGCCGGTGGTTGAAGCCATTCGCGCCGACGGTCATGTCGTAGCGCTGGGATATGACCTCGAACAACAGCTCGGCGCCGGTCTTGGAGAGCGGCACGAAGCCGAGCTCGTCGATGATCAACAGGTCATAGGTGGCAAGACTCTTCTGGAGCCGCTGGAGCCTGCGATCATCGACAGCCTCCATGAGTTCGTGGACCAGGGCCGCGGCGGGGGTGAAGCCGACCTTCCGGCCCTTCTGGCAGGCGGCGAGGCCGAGCCCGAGAGCGACGTGCGTCTTGCCCGTGCCGCTCGGTCCCAGAGCGATGACGTTCTCCCGGCGGTCGACGAACTCGCAGCGCGCCAGCTCCATGGTCAGCGCCTTGTTGAGTGACGGGATCACCCTGAAGTCGAAGCTGTCGAGGCTCTTGGTCGCCGGGAACTTCGCGGCTTTGATGCGGCGCTCGATCATCCGGCGTTCCCGCTCGATCAGCTCAAGCTCGCAGAGCCGGAGCAGGTACTGGACATGATCCTTGCCTTCGGCGGCGCACTGCCTGGCCAGCTTGGCGTGCTCGGACTGGAAGGTGGGCAGCTTGAGCTTCCGGAGATGGTGCTGGAGGAGCACCTGGGGCGTATCGTTCATGCCGCCGTCCCGGACATCAGGCTGAGGTAGCTCGACGGCTTCGTGGTCTCGACCCGCGCCCGTGGCAGATAGGGATAGATGTCGAGGTCGAGCCGTGGCGGACGCCGCTCGATGCGACAGAGCACCAGGTGCTTGACCGCGTCATAGCCGATCGCGCCGAGGTCGAGGGCCTGGCGCACGGCACCATGGACATGGTCCATCTCGAAGGTCTCGAGGAGCCGCAGGATCTGGACGTACTCGCGCTTGCCTGCCTTGCCCATCCGGGCCTCGAGCAACCGGCGCAGCGGGGCGAACTCCTCGGGCAGGTCCCACCCCTGGAGCGGCGCCGCCTGGTCCAGTGCCCCGATCTTCCGTTCCAGGAGCGGCAGGAAGTGCAGCGGGTCGAAGATCATGTCCGCCTTCTCGTAGGACCGCCGATGCCGTGAGACCACCTCGGTCCCGACGCCGATCACGACCTCGCCGACATAGCCGCGGACCTGGACCTCGTGGTGCGCATAGGCAACCGGTACCGAGTAGTCGTTGCCGCGGTAGCGCACCATCGAGATCGAGGTGGCCCGGGTGCTGATCTTCTCGCAGGCGTCGTAGGGCGTGGGCGGCAGCACCATCAGCGCATCGAGATCCCGCAGCAGCCGCTCGCCGATCGTCTCAGAATGGCCGCGGAGTACCGCATCCTGGCGCCTGAGGCATTGCTCTTCCAGCCAGGCGTTCAGCGCCTCGAAGCTCTCGAACCGGGGCATCGGCACCAGGAAGTTCCGACGGCCGAAGCCGATCACGCCCTCCACATTGCCCTTGTCGTTCCCCTTGCCTGGGCGACCGAACCGGTCTTCGAACAGGTAATGCGACTGCAGTTCCGAGAAGGCGATGGTCCGCTTGCGAGTTCCGTCACCGAGGATCTTCGCCACCGCAAGCGTGGTGTTGTCGAACAGGATTGACTGCGGCACGCCGCCGAAGAACGCGAAGGCCGAGACGTGGCCGTCGCAGAAGGCCTCCGTCGTCTCGGCCGGGTAGGCCTTGATGAAGAACGCATCCGAGTGCGGCAGCGCCATCGCGAAGTATCGGATCTTGCACACCGCCCCGGCAATCTCTGCGAGCGCCTCGCCGAAGTCGACCTGGGCGTGACCTGGCGGATGCGCCAGGGGCACGAACACTTCCTGGGTCCGGCGCTTCTTCTCCCGGACATAGTCCGTGACGATCGTCAGCTTGCCCGTGAAGCCGTGCTCGTTCCGGAGCCGCTCGAAGATCCGCGTCGCCGTATGCCGCTGCTTCTTCGGCATCGCCCGGTCCGCCTCGAGGATCTGATCATGATCGGGATGAACGGGTCGAGCTTCGGCCGCACCGGAGGCTTCGAGCGGCGATACCCAGGCGGCACCGAGTGCTTCAGAATTTTCGACACCGTCTTGCGGTCGATCCCGAACAACTGGCCGGCAGCTCGCTCGCTCAGCCCATCGACATGGCACGCCCGCCGCACACGCGCATAGAGGTCCACAGAATACATCTCCCCGCCTTCAGCTCGTTCGCTTCAGGCGCAAAGTGGCGGAGTTTTACTCCGCGACGGTCAGAACATCCGACCGCTTCCGTGGCCCACTTTGTCTCCGGGAGTCACATCGCTTCCGTCCACGCCTCCGTCACCAACCACTTCAATCAGGAACGCAGCCTCTCCAGCAGATCCCCTTTCAAGGCCAACCGTGCCGCTGCTCTTGCCGAGTGGCGCGGTCTCTGCGCGGGCTAAAGGACAGCGTCACTGTCCTAGCTGAGACGAGTTCGAATTTGTCTGCCAGCACCACTGAGAGGTACTCAAGCCTGAGAACGCGAAGCTCAGGCGCATGGAAGCCGTCCTGTGCTAGACGTCCGTCAGCCGCCCGAGACAAACAGTCGGCGTGGGAAGTTCGTGAGCCGCTCGAACCCCGTGTCGGTGATGGCGATTGTCTCCGACATGCCGAAGCCCTTCGCCAGAACATAGGTATGGAAAGTCTGCCCCGGCTCAAAGCGCCAGTCTGCGCCGGGGGCGGCCTCCAGCCGCTCGCCGCCCGAAGGAGCCAGCAGCAAACCCACGGAATAGAAGGTCTTGTTCGTGTAGGTCTCGCGCAGGCCGGCTGAGAGCACCCCGTCGCGATATATCGCATCAGGCACTGAAGCCGCCACGCCTGCACGCACCTCTGCCATGGCCGCATCCTGTATGGCGATGAGCCTCTCGACGACGCGCTCATCCTCCTCACTGGCACGGGAGACGCGGATGGGGCGCATGAACCGGGCATGGTAATGCCGCACGTTTGGCGTGGTCTCAATCTGCACAATATCGCCGGGGCTAAGCACGCGGTCGGAATAGCCGCCGTGTAGGTGGAACGCGCGTTCCCCCGAAGACATGACGCCCGGACCGGGAAGGTCGCTGCCCGCGCGGATCATCGCGGCGCAGATCTCGGCGGCCATCTCGCGCTCCGACGCGCCCGGCAGCGCGCTGGCTATGGCGGCCCGCATGCCCGCCTCTGCTGCCTTGCCCGCGCGGCGCTGCCAAGCGATCTCGGCGGGCGATTTCACCAGCCGCATCCGCGCGACGAGCATGCTCTCGTCCTGCATCGCGTAATTCGGGAGGAACTCCTTGAGCCGCGAATGTCGCGCCACCGAGAGCGGCCACGCATCGAGCTCAATACCAACCTGCGCTTTGTCGCCCAATGCAGTGCGGATAGCCGCAGCGGCCACGGCCACGGGATCGTCGCTGTCGGTCCACATGGCGCGGCCTGGAAAGACGCAGGTGGCGTCGAGGTAATACTCCTCCACGTCCCGGCAGACCAAGGCGGGTTCGCCATCGGCGGGCAAGATTGCGAGTTGGAAGCTGCCGTAGCCGCGGGTGAAGAACCCGGTGAGCCAGGTCACGGTCTCGGGCTGGAACGCCAAGAGCCCGTCAAGTCCACGCTCGCGTAGGCTGCTTTGCACGCAAGCAAGTCGGTCCTGGTACTCCGCGCGCTCGAACCAAGGTTCGCTTATCATGGGCTGGGTCATGCGCGTTCCTTCACCACGTCGATGAAGCGGGTCAGCATGGTTTTCGCCTCCTGCGCCTCGTGAGCCGCGGCCTTTAGTTCGTCGATATCCGCGCCGTCGAGCTCCATCCGCGCGCGGTTCTCCTCGAACCAGACAGGCGCCTGCTCCTTCGTGATCTCCGGATGGCCTTGAATGCCCCAGGCAGGTGTATCACGATAGCGCCAGACATGGTTGGGGCAGATTTCCGAGTAGGCGAGGATGGTCATGTCTGGGTGATCGCCCCGAACCTCGTCATTGTGCCAAACGAACATGTGGACGTTGTCGCCAAGGTCGGCGGCGATCGGATCTTCTTGCGCAGCGGGGGTTACGGGCAGGTCCTTATAGCCAATCTCGCAGTAATCACGGCGAAACACTTGATCGCGCCCGCAGAGCGCGGAGGCAAGAATTTGGCTGCCGAAGCAGATGCCCAGCATCGGGATGCCCCTTGCGGAGGCCTCGGCGATCAGATCGTGCTCTCGGTGGATGAAGGGAATGTCCTCATACGCGCCATGCGGACTGCCCGAAAGGAAGATGCCGTGATAGCCATCGAGGCTGTCTGGGAATTCTTCATTCCAAGCCCAGTAGCTATCGACCTCGACGCCCCAGCTCGCGAAACGGTCGCCCAACCGGGCCAAAGATTGCAATTGGCGCCCGTTGCCAAGGTAAAGCAGACGTGGAGCAGACACTTGGACCTCCCGGATCTTGAACACCATTGGTATACCATCGGCGTTCGACGGGGCAATGGGTCCTCGTGACAAAGGAGGCGGCGATGCGACGGATCGACCTCAACGCGGATCTGGGCGAGGGTTTCGGGCCGTGGCGGATGGGCAACGACGATCAGATGCTCGACATCGTTACCACCGCCAATGTTGCCTGCGGCTTTCACGCGGGCGACCCGGAAACGATGCGAGCTACCGTAATGGCAGCTCAGGCACGCGGTGTCGCCGTGGGGGCGCACCCCGGCTACGACGACTTGAAGGGGTTTGGGCGCCGGGCGCTTGTTGGCGTAACAGCGCGCGAGGTGGAGAACCTCGTCGCCTACCAGACCGGCGCCTTCCAGGCGATGGCGTCGCTTGCCGGGCACCCGGCCACGCATGTTAAGACGCACGGTGCGCTCGGCAATGCCTGTGCAGTGGACGATGACCTGGCCGATGCCGTGGCGCGCGGCATTCGAGCAGCAGACTCCGGGCTCGCCTTCATGGTGATGCCAGGTTTGGCGACGGAGCGAGCTGCCGACCGCGCGGGGCTGCGTCCGATCCGCGAGATCTACGCCGATCGCAGCTACGGCGATGATTTCAACCTTTCGCCCCGTGCCGCGCCCGGTGCGGTGATCCAGGATGCCATCGCGGCGGCACAAAGAGTTCTCGGCATGCTTCGCGACGGCCGGATCACTTCTGGGTCGGGCAGGGCGCTTGATGTGGTGATCGATTCTATCTGCGTACATGGAGACAGCCCTGGGGCAGTGACCATGGCTCGTGCAATCCGCGCCGCGCTCGAAGAAGATGGCTGGGAGCTCGGTTCAGCCCTGGTCTAGGGATCGCACCCTGTAACTGCGCCCCCGATCAAGTTCTGAGAGAGGAGCCATGCGCTGGCTTTTGCCCGCGACACTGGGCCTATGGCCGAAATGAGCCGCGCAAGCTCCGCCGCCTCCACGTGCGCTGCAGCGATGGCTTCATCTCGCGACACCGGGGTGAAGCGCACGGCGGTGCCGGGAGAGCACTGCGCCAGCCGACCGAGGTCAGCCGAGATCACGTTGCCGATCTTCGGATAGCCCCCCGTCGTCTGACAATCGCGCATCAGCACGATCGCCTGCCCGTCTCCGGGTACCTGGATGCTGCCCGGTAGTACGCCTTCAGAGACGATGTCGTGTCCGTCTGCATGCGTAAGACGCGGCCCCTGCAAGCGGTATCCCATTCGGTCCGAGCGGGGGCTGACTGTGAAGGGCTCGTTGCAGAAGGCGGCCAAGGCTTCCGGTGTGAAGCGTTCCTCCTGCGGGCCAGGCACGAAGCGGATGGGGCCCGGCGCGGGCCGCCACTCCAAATCGAGTGTCCGCTCCTGCGCTCCCGGCGGTAGGATCGCGCAGGGAAGCAGCGTGCCGGCGCCGATGGATGGTCCGCCGATGCCGGAGCGCATGTGAAAGGAGCGACTTCCCAGATCCGGCGCGCTGCGGATCCCGCCCGCGACCGCCAGGTAGGCGCAGACTCCGCCCTGCGGAGCACTGACCGTGATCCGCACTCCCTCGGGGACCAGCAAAGATCGCCCGCCCACTGCGTCACCTTCCGCCTCCAGCACGACTCCCGGTCCGCAGGCCGCCACCAGCGCCGGCCCGCCAATGGCACGGAAGGCAGCACCGGCCAACACGATCTCAACCGCTGCCGCATTCGGCGGGTTGCCGACGAGCGCGTTGGCGATCGCCAGCGCGCGCTGGTCGAGCGCGCCCGAGACGGGCACACCGAAGCGCCGGTAGCCGGGCCTCCCGGCATCCTGCACCGAGAGCCCTTGTGCCGCCGAGAGGATCTCGAGCGCGATCACAGCCGCTCCGCGATCCAGGCACCCGCATCTGCGGCGCTGTCGAGACGCCCCCAGTCGTCGGGAGCGATCGGATCGAAGCGCAGCCTGTCCCCGGGTCCGAACAGGAAGACGGGCTCGCGCCCGGGAAGGAAGGGTCGCACGGGGGTGCGCCCCAGGAGGTGCCAGCCGCTCGGTCCGGCGATGCTACCGAGGGCCGCTTGTGCGCCTCCGACTGCAACCGAGGAAGCCGGGATCCTTGCGCGCGGACCGGCCCGGCGTGGTGTCGCCAAGGCTTGCGGAAGGCCGGTGAGGTAGCAGAACCCCGGCAAGAAGCCCACCATGGCGACGGTGTATTCTTCCGCCACGAAGGCTTCGACAAGCGCAGCAGGTGCAAGGTCCGCACGCTCGGCTACCGCTTCAAGATCGATTCCGAAATCGCCGCCGAAGACCACGGGCACGCGCCAGAGCCGCCCCTGTGCCGCGCTTCCCTCCGGCATCGCGGCAAGCTCGAGCAAGGTCTGCTCGACGAGCGCGATGTCCGCCACCAGGGGGTTGAAATGGACCATTAGTGCACGGTAGCTTGGCACCGCTTCGACGATACCTGCGAGCTTGCGCGCCTCAAGGGCCCTATCGAGCGCCATCACGCGTGCGGTGAGTGCTGGATCGATCCGGTCGCCAAAGTCGACCGAAATCGCGCTGTCGCCGCAGGAACGCAGGACGGGAAGCTCGCTCATGTCGCGTCGGGACACGGCAGGCCCAATACGTCTAGTATGGCGCGAGCGGCCATGTCCGCCGTGCGTTCCAGGGCCTCCCGAGTGGCGCCACCGAGGTGCGGTGTCAGCAGTAGATTGGGCGCCGCGAGAAGCGGGCTCTCTGCTCTAGGCGGCTCTTCTGTGAACACGTCCAGGGCAGCGGCACGCAGAAAACCGCGTTGCAGCGCATCGGCCAGCGCAGCCTCGTTCACCAGGGCGCCGCGTGCCGTGTTGACAAGGATCGCGCCGGGTTTCATCGCGGCGAACTCAGCCGCGTTGAGCACTGGTCGCGTGCCCGGCACGCCATGCAGCGAAAGCACATCGGCTGTCTTCAGCAGCGCGGCGAGATCCGGCGCATGACGCACCCCGAGGCGGGCCATCTCCGCTTCCGTCGAGACGCTTGAGAACGCCGTGACGTCCATGCCCAGAGCTCCGGCCATTGGCGCAAGCGCACGTGCCACCCGGCCGAAGCCCAGAAGGCCAAGGGTCTTGCCGTGGAGTTCCATGGCGCACCCCCGCTCGCGGAATCCCCAGTCACCGGCGCGGATTGCGGCATCGGCCGCCGTGATCCCACGCGCGGCCGCGATCATGAGGCCGAGCGCGTGCTCGGCCACCGATTGCGCATTTGTCCCCGGCGTGTTGCGGAGCAAAATGCCGCGCGCGGCTGCGGCGCCGCGGTCAACCCGGTCGGTGCCGGTGCCATGCACCGAGATCACTCGCAGCTGTGGCGCTGCGGCGATGGCGTCCGCGGAAAGACCGTGGTTGCGTGTTATCACCGCCTGCGCTGTCGCCAGATGCGGCAGCAGAGTGGGCAGCGCGGTGTTTTCCGCCTCGTGCACGACGAGTCCGGCGCCACGCAGCAGCGCCACGGCAGAGGCGGCGATCGGCTGGACGATCAGGCAGTCTGTCACGGGTGCGAAATCCCGCCGGCGCGGCACAGCCGCAGCAATACTTCGGCCCCGGCGGCAAAATCAGACATGTCCATGTGTTCGGCCGGGTTGTGACTGCCATGGGCGTTGCGCAGAAAGATCATTCCGGTGGGCACTCCCATGGCCGCGAACGTGGCCGCGTCATGGCCGGCGCCGCAGGGCATGAGCGGTGCTGGGATGGACAGATCCTTCGCGATCCGGGACATCGTCGCTGCGAGGTCCTCGGCCATCGCGGCGGGAGTGGATCCAGTGCGTGCCCCCAGGTCGAAAGTCACTTTATGGCGGGCCGCGCTCGCCTCCGTAGCGATAGCGAGGACCTCAGTGGCGCGGTCCAGGGTGGCCGCCGAGTTGCTGCGGATGTCGAGCGAAAAGCGGAGGACTCCTGCGACCTTGGAGAACGACGCCTCCGCTGGGTCCGTCGCCGCCTCTCCAAAGGTGATCGTAAGGTCCTCGCCCGCCGCCTCGGCCTCGTCCCAAAAGCGGTTCATTTGAGTGACCAGAGCAGCAAATCCGACTACGGCGTCCTGCCGGTCGCCTCGTGGCGTAGCGCCGGAATGGGCGTAAGCGCCGCGGCAAACGGCGGTACGGTGGCGGAAACTTCCGCGGATGCCCGTGACGATGCCAATGGGACAGCCATTTCCAATGAGTGCGGGCCCCTGCTCAATATGCGGCTCGACGAAGCAGCGGATCGCCTGCGGCACAAGATGCGCCTGCCCTTGGCGAAGCGCCTCGACGCGACCGCCCGCCGCCGTTATGGCGGCCCCCAGCGTCACGCCGTCGCCCGCGCGGGTCACGTCGTCGAGGGCCGAGCCGTCGAGCAGACCGAATGCGGCGCGGCTACCGATATAGGAGCTGCCGAACCAAGCGCTTTCTTCGGCGCGAATTGCCATGATGGTTATGTCGCAGGGAGGCTTCTCGCGCGCACGGACGAGCCCCGAGACCACAGAGAGACCCATGAGCACGCCCGCCGCACCGTCGAAATTACCGCCGCGGGGAACTGAATCCAGATGAGACCCGATCATGATCGCGGGACCTGGGGCCGCGCCCGGCAATGTCATGTAGAGGTTGAGCGCGGCATCCGTGGAAATGCGCAGCCGGAGCGCCTCGGCCTCGCGCCGCACTATGGCATGGGCCAGTGCCTCGCCTGCGCCGTATGAGGGGCGAGTGACGCCGCGGCCGTCCGCGGTTCGTGTGCGGAGCTCCGAGAAGAGCCGGTCGGCCAGCGCGATGTCGGGCGAGGGGCCCTGCGCGGGCGAGCGGACCGCCCGGGAGCTCATCGGCGGCCAAGCCGCGCGACGATGCTGGCGCGCACGCCGTCGATATGCTTCGCCATGGCCCGCGCCGCGCGATCGCCCTTACCAGAGCGAAGCGCCTCAATTATCGCCATATGCTCGCGGCAGGTGCTGGTAGCGCGTTCAGGCAGGCTTCTAATGTCGAATATCTGGGTCTGCCGGCGCAGAGTGCGAACAATCGAGGAAAGCTGCGGGTTGCCAGCAGTATCGGAGACAAGCCCATGCAGCCGGTCGTCAAGCGCGCGGGCTTCGTCGCGGTCAACGCCGCCGCCATTCGCCTCGGCTGCGGCGAGGAGCCGGCCAAAGCCTTCGGCAAGCGCGTCCAGTGCATCCTCGGCTACGTTTCCGGCTGCCATGCGCGCGATGGCCGGCTCGAGCAGGAGCCGGATCTGCAGCGCGTCCATCATGTCTTCCAGCCGCATCTGCTTTACCTGAAGCCCCCTCCGTCCCTGCCGCACCAGCAGGCCCTCTGCCTCCAACATCAGCAGGGCATCGCGGATTGGCGTGCGCGACATCTCGAGCATCTCAGCGAGTGCCCGTTCGTTAAGCAGGTCTCCGGGGGCCGCTTTGCGCGACAGGATGAGGTCAAGAATCTGTCCGTAGGCCTGAGGCGCAAGCCTCTGATCAGGTGCGTTTAACATGCCTTGTCCTTGCGGCTGCGCCCTCGGGTACTTCGGCGCGACCAAATGCTGCCGTGCCCTATAGCGGAGAGCGGGCATGTACTTCCAGCCGCTCTGTTTCCGTTTTTCACCCGCGACGGGTATGCCTTCGGTTGACCTTTGGTATACCAGACCCTAGGCTCGGTTCAATGGGGTCAAATGGGAGGCCGTGCCATGAAGATCGAACCTGGAGCCTTCCTGCCGTTCTCCCGCGCGGAGCACGACGCTCGCCTCGCCCGATTGCGCGCCGCACTGCGTGAGCGAGGGCAGGATGCGATGCTCATCTTCGCACAGGAGAGCCACTACTGGCTGACGGGATACGACACCGGCGGCTATGTGTTTTTCCAATGCGCCGTGGTGACCGCCGACGAGCGTCCTGTGGTGCTTCTGACGCGGCGGCCGGATGTGATCCAGGCGCGGCAGACCAGCACCATTGAAGACATCCGCATCTGGTGGGACGCGGACGACGCGAACCCGGCGATGGATCTGAAGGCAATCCTCGAGGAACTCGGGCTGAAGGGCGGGCGGCTGGCGATCGAACTGAACACCCACGGGTTGACGGGGTGGAACCTTTGGCGCGTGCAGCACGCGCTCGACGGCTTCTGCACGCTGGAGAACGATGATCACCTCGTTCGCAAACTGCGACTGGTAAAGTCGCCCGCCGAGATTGCCTTCATGCGAAAGGCGGGCGAGATTTGCGACCGCTCTCTTGATGCGGTGATCGCCGCATCGCGCCCTGGCGTGCTCGACAGCGAGGTGAAGGCGGCCTATCTCACGTCGATCCTGAAGGATGGCGCCGACATGCCTCCGAACGGCCCGCTCTTCAACTCCGGTCCCCGTGCAATCTATGGCCGCGGGATAGCGGAGCCGCGCCGGCTTGAGGCCCAGGACCAATTCCTCGTCGAGTATCCGGTGGCCTATCGCCGCTACAACGTCAAGACCGAGTGGATGCTCCTGTTCGGCAAGGTCGATCCCGTGCAGCGCAAGATGTACGACGTGGCGCGCGAGACGCTACACCGCATGACCGAGGCCGCCCGCCCCGGCACCACTCTTGGCGAGATCTTCGACATCCACGCCAAGGGACTGGACGACGGCGGCTACCGCAAAGCACGCTATGGCGCGACGGGATATTCCGTCGGCTGCACGTTTGCGCCAACGAGCATGGACGTGCCGCCGATGATCTATTCCGGCTGTTCGGTGGTCTGCGAACCCGGCATGTCACTCTTCTATCACGTCATGATGGGCGACGAAGATACCGGTTACGGCATGGGAGTGGGCCACACGCTGCAGGTGACGGAGGACGCTCCCGAGGTTCTGACCGGCTTACCCGACGATCTTACCGTCGTGACCTGACCGGGCCAGACCCACAGAACAGAAGAGACGACCGGCGCCAAGCCGGCAGGCATCAACAAGGAGAAAGAGATGACAGCATTTATGGTGAAACGGCGTCATGTGATTATCGGCATGGCCGCCACAACGGCTCTTCCACACGTCGGTTACGCGCAAAGTACACCGCAGCGTGGCGGCACGCTGAAGATCAGCCATTCCAACCGGATCGCAACGCTCAACGTGATGACGAACTCCGGCCCTGCGGAATACCCGGTGATGGACATGGTCTATTCCGGCCTGACGCGGATCGGGCTGAACAACACGGTCCTGCCCGACCTTGCCGAAAGCTGGGAGGCGAACGAGGACGCCACCGAATTCACCTTCAATCTGCGCGAGGGCGTCACTTTCCACGACGGCACGCCCTTTACCGCGGCCGACGTGGTGGCAACCTATGAAGCAATCCTCGATCCCGACATTCCGGCTTCAGCCGCCTCCACACTGGGCATGGTTGAGAGTGTCGAGGCGGTGGACGACCTCACGGTGAAATTCACGCTCAGCGCGCCCTACGCCGACCTTCCGACCGCGACGGCCCATGCCAATGCGCGGATCCTCTCGCAGGCGGCAGTGCAGGGCGATCTTGCGGAACTCGATACCAAGGTGAACGGCACCGGGCCCTTTATGCTCGAGAACTACGACAGCGCGCGCATCGTCCGGCTGGTTCGGAACCCGAACTATTGGGATCCGGAAAAGCCCTACCTCGATGCAGTCGAGATGCACCTCTTCCCCGATCTCGCGGCGGAAACGGCGAATTTCCTCTCAGGCGACGTCGATGTCATGCTCACTGTGCAGCAGGCCGACTATGCACGGATTGCGGAGTCGCCCGGCGTCGAGGCGCTGCGCGTACCGTCGGGCCGTTACGTCAACGTGGTGATGCGGCAGGACCAGCCGCCCTTCGACGACGTGCGCGTGCGTCGCGCGCTGGCCATGTCTGTCGATCGGCAGCTCCTTGTGGACCTCGTGCTCGAGGGTCTCGGTCGCCCGGCGTATGACAACATTCTCTCGCCTGAGTTCAAGTACGTCATCGAGAGCCCGGAAATTGCCTACGACCCAGAGTCCGCGAAGGCGCTGCTTGCGGAAGCCGGCTACCCGGATGGGATCGACCTCACGCTCATCGCCTCGAACCGGCCCGCGATCCGCGGCCAGGTAGCCATCGCCATAAAGCAGATGGCCGAGCCTGCGGGATTCCGTATCGAGGTCGAGTCAATGCCGCACGACACCTATCTGGCGAATGTGTGGATGAAGGGCAATTTCTACATGGGCTACTGGGGCATGCAGTCTACGGAGGACGAGACGTTCAACCTGCTGCTGACCAGCAATGCAGCCTACGAGGACAGTGCATGGAAAAACGCCGAGTTTGACGCGGCTGTTGTAGCAGGCCGCAGCACAACCGACGAGGAGGAGCGCGCCGCGGCTTATCGCACCGCTCAGGAGCTGATCCTGCGGGATGTGCCATACATTATCCCGTTCTTCGAGGATGCACTCACCGCCGCCCGGGATGATGTGGAGGGCTATACAATCAATCCGATCAACCGCTACTTCTACATCGAAAACGTCTGGCTTGACCGGAGCTGATCAATGACCGCGGGCTACCTCCTCAGGCGGCTGCTCGCGGTCGTCCTTGTCCTGATCATCGTCACCTTCGCAGTCTTCGCGCTGACGATGATCCTACCCGGCAATGCAGCAATAATGATCCTTGGGGAACATCGAACCGAGGAGTCGCTGGCCGCTCTGGAAGCACGTCTCGGACTCGATAGACCCTGGCACGTCCAGTATCTCGATTGGGTCGGCGGCATTCTGCAGGGTGACTTTGGCCAGTCGCTGCGGCTGTCTCTACCGGTGTCCGAGGTGGTGGGCGAAGCGTTCCTCAATTCGGCCTTGCTCGGCCTAACCGCCCTTCTAACCGTGACGGTGATCGCCATCCCCCTTGGGCTCCTCGCGGGACTCTGGCGCGGCACGAAGACGGATCTCGGGATCGGGTTCCTTTCCTATATTGGCGCGTCGATGCCCGAATTCGTGACCGCGACGCTCCTTCTGGTGTTCTTGGCGGGCCCCGGCATCGGCCTATTCCCAGCAGGCGGTTTCATCCCGCCGGGCGAAAGCTTCACGGGATTCCTCTCGCATGTGATCCTTCCCGCAGGGACGCTCTCGCTCATCCTTACAGCGCATATTTCGCGGCAGGTTCGCTCGGAGGTCAGCGAGGTCATGTCGTCCGATTACGTGCGTGCCGCCCGCCTCAAGGGCCTGCGTGAGCGGCGAGTGATCCGCCACCATGTGCTGCCCAATTCGCTGGCCCCCGCGGTCGCCGTCATCTCGCTCGACGTGGGTTACCTGCTGGGCGGAATCATCGTGGTAGAGGAGATCTTCGCGTGGCCCGGACTCGGGCGACTCCTCATCTATGCGCTCGAGAACCGCGACCTTCCGGTCATCCAGGCGATCACGCTGCTCCTCGCAGCGGTCTATGCGCTTTCGAACCTGGTATCCGATATTGTGATAGCCATCCTCGATCCACGGGTGCGTTATGCCTGAAGCCTTCCGCTCCGCTACCGGCGTGACCGGGCTGATGCTGGTCACGCTCGTGCTCCTGGCCGCGGCCTTCGGCCCATTCGTGGCACCCTATGATCCGCAGGCGTTCCATCCACAGGCGCGACTGGAAGGACCGTCGCTGACGCATCTGCTGGGCACCGACCAGTTTGGTCGGGATCTGCTGAGCCGCGTACTCAACGGCGCGCCCTCCACGGTTTCCTTCGGGCTCGGCGCCACGTTACTCGGCGTCGGCGCGGGCAGCATAATCGGAGTGATCGCGGGGACGGCAGGCGGCTGGCTCGACAGCGTAGTGATGCGCGTGCTCGACGGGCTGCTTGCGGTGCCGGAGTTGCTGTTCACGCTGCTGATTGTCACGTTTCTGGGCGGCGGCATGGGGCAGGCGATGCTCGCCGTGGCCGTCGCCTTCACGCCAGGCATGGCTCGTATCGCACGCAGTTCTGTCCTGTCGATCCGAACGCGCGAGTATGTGCTGGCGGCCGCCGCAAGAGGCGAGTCGCGCGGCTATATTGTGCTGCGCGAGGTGCTGCCCAATGCGCTGGGCCCGATCATCGTGGAGGCAACGATCCGCGTGGCCTTTGCCATCATGATCGGCGCGACGCTAGGCTTCCTTGGCCTTGGTGCACAGCCGCCATCCACCGAATGGGGACTGATGGTTGCCGAGGCGCGGCAGTATATGTTTCGCAACCCGTGGTGCGTGGTTGTGCCCGGTATCGCCATTGCGCTCGCCGCCATGGGGTTCAACCTCTTCGGGGACGCGCTGCGCGACGCGCTCGACCCGCGACGGGGCCACGCATGAACGATGGTACCGCGCTCCCGGTGCTCGATATCTCGGGCTACTCTCTGAGCTATCGGACACCTTCCGGCGAGGTGGCGGCACTGCGTGACATCGATCTTAGCATACCCCACGGTCGAACGCTCGGCTTGGTGGGGGAGAGCGGCTCGGGCAAATCCTCGCTTGCATGGTCGATCGTGCGCTACTTGCCGGGCAACGCTGTGGAGAACGACGGGCAAATCCTGCTGTCGGGCGAGAGCCTGCGCGACCGGAGCCCGCGAGAGATGTCCGAGATCCGGGGGCGGCGCATCAGCATGGTGTTCCAGGATCCCTCGACGTCGCTCAACCCGACAATGCGGTTGGGCGAGCAGGTGGCCGAGGTGCTGATCCGTCACCGCGGACTCACGCCGCAGGAGGCTCGCGAAGAGGGGGAGGCGGCGCTCGCGCGCACCGGCATCAGCCATCCGACGCAGATGATGACCCGCTATCCACACGAGGCCTCGGGCGGCGAGAAGCAGCGGGTAGTGATCGCAGCAGCGTTTGCGTGCAACCCCGAGCTCATCGTCTTCGACGAGCCTACGACCGCGCTCGACATCATCACGGCGCAGGCGTTCCTGGAGCTCTTCAACCAGCTCCAGGAGGAAACCGGCGTTGCCGCGCTCTACATCTCGCACGATCTGGGCCTCGTCTCGAAGGTCGCGGACGACGTGGCGGTGCTGAACCGCGGCCGGATCGTGGAGAGCGGTCCCTGCGGACGCGTCTTCCGCCAGCCTCAGGACGCGTACACGCGAAAGCTGATCGCGGCCGTACCAGACCCCAAACGGTGGATCGGGACTGACCCGCCGTCCGCCAGTGCGCCGATGTTGCTGTTTGCCGAGCACGTGTCTGTTGAGTACAATCGCGGCACTCGGCTTGGCCAGCTCCTCGGCGGAAAGCCCTCTTTCATGGCTGCGAAGGACGTGAGCTTCAGCATTCGCCGCGGCGAGCTCCTCGGCATCGTCGGCGAAAGCGGGTCTGGCAAGTCCACCATGGCGAAGGTGCTGTCGGGGCTCCAGGAATTCGACGGCAGCGTGCGGCTCGGCGACCGTTCCTTCGGCTCGCGCCGCGCGATAGACCGCAGTTATCGCCGCGCGGTGCAGATCGTGTTCCAGCACCCCGATGCCTCGCTGAACCCGCGCCAGCGCATCTCTGAGATCCTGAACCGGCCGCTCAAGCTGTACAATATCGTGCCGAAGCACCAGCGGCCCGCGCGGATCAGGGAGCTGCTGGAAAAGGTGCTGCTCCCCGCGTCCTTCGCCGAACGGTTCCCACATGAGCTGTCGGGCGGCGAGAAGCAGCGCGTGGCAATCGCGCGGGCCTTCGCCGCCGAACCCGAGGTGGTGATCTGCGACGAGATCACCGCGTCGCTCGACGTATCGGTTCAGGCGTCTGTGGCGCGGCTTCTGGTTGAGTTGCAGCGCGAAACCGGCACTGCATGCTTGTTCATTACCCACGACCTGAACCTCGTGCGACAGCTCGCGCACCGGATCTGCGTGATGCAGAACGGCGTCCTCGTTGACGAATTTGATCGTGCGGACGCGGTGGCGGCGGACCGCCACCCCTATACGAAGGCCTTGCTCGAAGCGGTGCCACCCCCCGCGGCGGATGCCGCATGACCTGCGGCCATCGCCGCCAGAAAGGACCGAGAGATGACGGACGCCCTGACGCTGGCCCGAGGCATCGATGAGCGCGGCTGCCTCAAAACGCTTTCCGAAATGGTGCGGCACAAAAGCTACTCGGAGACGGAAGGTGAGAAGGCGCTCGCGCGCCGCATGGTCGAGATCATGTCGGCCATGGGACTCGAGGCCTCGCTTGAGCCGGTGCCCGGCGGGCGGTTCAACGCCATCGGACGCTGGCGCGGAACTGGCGGCGGCAAGAGCCTGCTGTTTAACGGCCATCTCGACACAAACCCCGCGACCGAAGGCTGGACCGTCGATCCGTGGGGAGGGCTGGTAGACGACGATTTTATCTACGGCATCGGCGTGTCGAACATGAAGGCTGGCGATGCGGCCTCGCTCTGCGCGGTACGCACGCTCATCGAGAACGGCCGCCGGCTCAAGGGCGACGTGATACTGACTTACGTGGTGGGCGAGCTGCAGGGCGGCGTCGGCACACTGGCCGCCGTGGAGCAGGGGATCCGCGCGGACTACTTCATCAATTCGGAGCCGAGCGACTTGCAGGCGATCACCATGCATGCCGCGGCGTTCCTCTTCACAATCGAACTAACCGGCAAGACTCGGCACCTGTCGAAGCGCGAGGAGGCGGTGGACGCGATCCGAGCGGCCTGCGACCTCGTCCCGCACCTGACGGAGCTAAAATTTTCTGATGCACCCACTCCCGAGCACGAAGCGATCAATCGCGTCCACGTCGGCACAATCCGCGGTGCGCTCAGCCGCGAATTCCATGAGTGGCGCGCGCCGCAGGTGGCTGATTTCGTGAGGATGACGGGCTCTGGGCGCCACGGGCCGGGCCAGAGCGAGGCTACTGCGCTTGCCGATTTCCGACACGTACTCGATGCATTGGAAGCGCGCTGGCCGGGGCTGAAGGCCGAGGTGCGGATCGACGCGGCGGACGGCCAGCCGCGCATGCCTGCCTTCGAGGTGCCGAAAGACGCGCGCATCGTTACCGCACTCAATGCCGCCTATGAGGCGGTGCGCAACGCACCGCAGCCCACCGGGCCGATCACGCCGCCCGGCTTCTACGGTACCGACGCTGGCCACCTCTACGCCCGCGGCGGCATGGAGGGTGTCGTTTGCGGCCCGGGCGGGCGCTATAACACGATGCCGGACGAGCGGGTCGATATCCCGGACTATCTCGACATGATCCGCATCTATCTCCTGACCATGTGCGATATCTGCGAGTTAGCATGATAGTGGACGCCTTCGAGAAATTGGGTCGCACGAGGAGCGGCCGCGATGTCGCGCTGCGCTTCGCGCCGGAGGAGCATGCGGCGAGGCTAAAGGCTACGCGGGCGCAGATGCGGGCGCTGGGCGTGGATGCGCTGCTTATCTTCGCACAAGAGAGCCACTACTGGCTTACAGGCTTCGACACGGCGGGCTACGTCTTCTTTCAGGCGGGGGTCCTCACCGTTGACGACCGCCCCACCGTGCTCCTCACCCGCCGTCCTGACCTACGCCAAGCCGAGGTTGCGTCGCTCTATGACGACATTCGTATATGGTACAATGCCGAGGGCGTGGACCCTGCGCAGGAGCTGCGCGCGATACTGGCGGAACTGGGTCTTGCGGGAGCGCGCGTGGGCGTCGAATTTGCCACCTACGGGCTCACGGCCGCGAATGGGCGCGCGGTCGAGGCAGCGTTGGCAGGGTTCTGCACGCTGGTGGACGCCTCCGGTATCGTGCGCGGTCAGCGGCTGGTGAAGTCGCCCGCTGAGCTGGCAATGGTGCGCAAGGCGGGGCAGCTTGCGGATGCTGCGACCGTCGCTGCCGTCGAGGCCGCACGACCCGGCGCTGTGGACGGAACACTGTCGGGCGCCGCGCTTAGCGCGATGATGGCGGGCGGCGGCGAGGTTCCCGCGGGCGGGCCGCTGGTGAACTCGGGTGAGCGCGCGCTCTTTGGCCGCGGCATCGGCGGGCCGCGTACCATTGCCGTGACGGACCAGGTGCTGATCGAACTCGCCGCGTCGTACTGCCGCTATCATGTCTGTATCGAGGCCACCGTCGCCGTGGGCCCGCCTGATCCGCGGCAGGAAGATATGATGAAGGTGGCACGCGAGGCGCTTGAGGGGATCAAGGACGCTGCCCGACCTGGCGCGGCGCTCGGCACGCTCGACGACATCCACCGTCGCGTGCTCGACGACGCGGGATTTGGCTCAGAGCGCTACGGTGCTTGCGGCTACGCGCTCGGCAGCACCTTCCGTCCCACGTGGATGGACGTGCCACCGATGATCTATTCCGGCAACCCGCTGATCATGCAGCCCGGCATGGTGTTCTTCGTGCACATCATGATACCCGACACGCGCAGCGGCTTGATGGCCGGAATAGGTCAGACCTTCGCCATTCGCGAGCATGGCGCGCCAGAAGTGTTCAGCTCGGTGCCCGTGGAACTGCACAGGCGTTAGGGCGACGCGAACGAGTATGGCACACGTGGCGTCTCACGCCTCCGCCCGCGACTCAAGGAGTAGCGGTTCCGTCCCTCAGAGGGGGCGGTGGCATGTTCGAAATCGCATGACAAGGGAGATAAGCACCATGACATTCGGCATCGACGCGAAAGGCGTCTATCCCATCGCGGCGACCCCGTT